>VOFK01002024.1_pt1 | contig 20811 bp, 44 predicted proteins | sample 5384121 | NCBI WGS metagenome assembly VOFK01 (sample SAMN12384730, study PRJNA508395) | human gut metagenome | isolation source: healthy gut J | host: Homo sapiens | reverse complement strand
AAAGACTCAAGTATATAAGAAACAGACTGTCATGGAAGAGACTTTTCTCAGTTATTGTCACAGATATGAATTCAATCAGAATTAATCTGTATAAGAGAGAGAGAATAAAGGACCAGAGCCGTTATTTAAGATATGAGGAAGCGGTTGGCTCAACAGGACAGTCACAGGGTATATATATCCAGTTCCTTATTGCGATTATCAACTACATATCTAATATGAATTCTTCAGGTAATGAAGGTGTTGAGGGTAAGACAATATTCATAGATAATCCATTTGGTGCGGCAAAGGATATATATATATGGGAGCCAATCTTCAAGCTGCTTGCAACTAATCATGTCCAGCTTATTGTTCCGGCAAGAGGTGCAACTCCTGCTATTACAGGAAGATTCGATGTTAATTACATACTTGGTCAGAAGCTTGTTGATTCAAGGCAGCAGACTGTGGTTGTTGATTATTACAGCAGCACGAAGGAATCAGAATTGGAATACACGAGAATGGATTACGAACAGGCTACATTTGATTTTTTGTAACATATTTGTAACAATTCTGTGAACTTGGTTTACAATGAACTTAGGCTGTGCTAAACTTTAATGAGTTGTAAAATGCGATAAATAAATTATTCACAACATTCATCAAGTAAGCATTGGAATGAGGAATATATAATCATGAATAAATACGAATTAGGAATTAAGATAGACCAGATTAAGAAGCTGGCAGCGAAAAAGGAATACACAGAAGCGGCAGCCATAGCTAAGGATATTAACTGGACTAAGGTTAAAGACTGGCAGGCACTTGCCACAGCCATTAATGTGCAGGAAGCAGTCGGGGGACTATGAAGAAGCAAGAGACATGGCAATTCTTGCTTATAACAGAAACCTTGGCGGAAGAAAAGCTGGTTTATAAGCTTACTGAATTCTTTATTAAAGTTGGAGATTTTGATAATGCTAACGAGCTTTATGAAGAATACAGCAAATCTTCACAGCATGATGTGAGCAGATTCATCCTGTATTATGACCTTAGAAAAAGGCACAGAATGCATCAGATAATGAACTTGTAGGAATCTTAGAGGATTACAGGGATCATGAGATTGATGAGAAGTATATGTATGAGCTTGCAAAGCTGTATTATAAGACTGGAAGAAAAGAAGAATGTATTAAGACATGTGATAATATCGTTCTGTGGTTTCAGGATGGTATATACGTTGAGAAAGCAGTACAGTTAAAGGAAAAGCTTGGTGTTGTTCTTACTAAGACACAGAAAGGTATCTTAGAAGATGTAAGAAAAAGAAAGGAAGATATAGAGGGCAACTAAGGAAGAGCTTTTTGCAAAGCAGAAGGAACTTGCTAATCTTAAGAGAGATGAAGTTGAAGATGTTTTCCGTGAAGAAGATGAGAAAGAACAGAAATCAACTGGTAAACAGCCAGTGCCAGAGGTAAGTCTGAATGTTCCTGAGTTTGCTAAGGAACAGGGAGGAAGGACCTCTTTTCAATAGACCTTGTACAGAACGACCAAAATGATGATATCAAAGCATTTTTAATGAAAGCTCTGAATAAGGATGAAGATGCAGATAATACTAAGGACAGCTCTGTTGTTATGTCTAAGATAGAGACTCCTCAAGTGGAGAAGCCAGAGGTTTCTGAGACACTTAGCAAAGATGGAGAGAAGAATTTCTCAAGCGAGATTAATAAGGCAAATGTCTCACTTAAGGAGCTTATTGAGAATGCAAAAGCAGAAATTAGCTGATAATTATGAGCAGATCAATAAAGAAGACGAAGCTGAACAGAGAAAAGAAGCTGAGGAAAGAATCAATAAGGAAGCAGAGAATATAGATATTAATGTTCCTGTACCTGAATATAACAATTTATATGATACAAGAAATCTTCAGGAAGAGCTTGCTGCCAAGATGAGTGACTTGTTCGGTGATGAGGAAGAAGATGCTGATGTTAAGACATTTGTACCAGCTTCTAAGAATAAGGAAGAACAGCTTGCAGAGGAGGTTAAGACTCCAGCTCCTGTAGTTGAACAGGTTGTTAATGATGATACAGAAGCTCAGGAAGATGATGACCAGATTGAAGGCCAGATGGATATAACAGAGTGGATGCAGTCTGTAAGAGAAGAAAAAGTATGGCAAGCAGGATACTAAGGAATTCTCCAAGTCAGAGCTTGAGCGTTATCTTGATGAGAAAGACGAGAAAAGTGCAGCTTATGAAAAAGCTGGTAGAGCAGAAGAAAGCAGAAGCACTGGCTGATGGTAAGGGGAGATTGATAAGGAAGAAGCAAAGAGAGCAGCTCTTGCACAGATGGCAGTTGATTCAGCGAGAATGGATCTTGCAATAAGAACAGGTAAGGCTGCAGCGAGACTAGAGCAGGCAGCAACTGCTATAGAGAATGAAGATATTCCTTTTTAGTTACAGCACAGATACCAACTGTGTCAGAATCAATGATTTCAGATATTAATTCAATTATGAATGAAGATATTGATAATAAAGACAATAAAGAAGAAGGTGAGGAGGCTGTTGTACTAGATGAGGTAGCTGCAGGTGTTGAGCCGGAAGAAACAGTAATTCCATTCACCAGACAGGAAGAAGAACAGCCATTGACTATGGAAGAAGAGATTGAAGAAACTGAGCAGATAGAGAAGAAGCTTACAGGAGAGCTGGCAAAGATATTCAGAAAGTACAGAGATATGCCAAGGACTTGAGGAACAGTTAGCTGATCTTTTTCGATACAATTGACGATGAAATGCAGATGAATTCATCAGCATCAGGAAATATTCTTATTTCTGGTAATTCAAGTTCTGATAAGACAGACCTTGCAAAAAAAGAACTATAATAAGAGCTATTAATACTTTATATCCAGACCAGCCAAAGAAGATTGCTAAGACATCAGGAGAGAGTATTAACCAGAGAGGTATTGCCAAGGCAATGGGAAGACTTAAGGGAACAGCTCTTATCGTTGAAGGCGCTGGAACAATCCAGCCTAAGAGAATTAATGAATTATAACTGTCTTGAACAGGATACAGGAAGAATGATTGTCATATTTGAAGATTCGGATACAGACATGAATGTTCTTATCAACTTTAATCCTGAGCTTACCAAGACATTCAATCACAGAATTGGTCTTAAGCAGTACACAGTTAATGAGCTTGTTGAGATGGCGAAGAGATTCGCAAGAAAGAGACAGTATGAGGTTGATGATGATGCATTACTGGAACTGTATCTTAAGATTGACAAACTTCATAATGTGAATGATAATATTAAACTTGATGATATCAAGGAAATAATCAATCAGGCAATTGTTAACTCTGAAAGAAGAGCATCAAGAAGATTCTTTTGGTGGACTTAAGAAGAAGAGAAGCGAGAATGGTGATGTTATATTCTTGACAGAGGCAGATTTTAAAGACAGATAACTTATAATATTATGCACAGATGTGCTTACACAGGGAGGAAACTATGACTAACATCGATGAAATGTCAATTAATGCAATCAGGGTATTGTCAGCAGATGCAATCCAGAAGGCTAATTCAGGACATCCTGGACTTCCACTTGGAACTGCACCAACAGCTTATGAATTATGGACTAACCATATGAATTACAACCCGGCTGATCCAGAATGGGAGAACAGAGACAGATTCGTTCTTTCTGGAGGACATGGTTCAATGCTTCTTTATTCATTGTTCCATTTACTTGGAATTGGTAATCTTTCATTAGATGATGTAAAGAATTTCAGACAGATGGGTTCTAAGACACCTGGACATCCAGAGTATGGTCATACAGTTGGTGTTGAAGCAACAACAGGACCTCTTGGACAGGGTATGGCTATGGCAGTAGGTATGGCTATGGCAGAAGCACATCTTGCCGCTGTATTTAACAAAGACGGTTACGATATTGTAGACCACTATACTTATGTACTTGGCGGTGACGGCTGTATGATGGAAGGTATTTCATCAGAGTGTTTCTCACTTGCAGGAACATTAGGTCTTTCAAAGCTTATTGTATTCTATGATTCAAACAATATATCAATTGAGGGAAGCACAGATATTGCATTTACAGAAGATGTAATGAAGAGTTTTGAAGCATTTGGTTTCCAGACAATCGAGGTTGCTGATGGCAATGATATTGAAGCTATCGGTAAAGCTATTGAGGAGGCTAAGGCTGATAAGGAAAGACCTTCACTTATCAAGGTTAATACACTTATCGGATACGGCTGTCCTGCAAAGCAGGGTAAGGCAAGCGCACACGGTGAGCCTCTTGGTATTGATAATGTTGCAGCACTTAAGGAAAATCTTAACTGGCCATGCAAGGGTGATTTTGAAGTACCACAGGAAGTATATGACCATTATAAAGAGATAGCTGCAAGAATGGCTAAGCCAGAAGAAGAATGGAATAAGCTTTTTGCAGAGTATTGTGAGAAGTTCCCTGAGATGAAAGAACTCTGGGATAAGTACTACAATGGATGTGATATGTCCGATTTGTTCAATTCTGAGGAATACCTTGCGCAAAAAGCCAGAGAAGGCAGAAGCAACAAGAAGTTCAAGTGGAACAATTCTTAATATGATTAAGAATGTAATGCCTAACCTTATCGGTGGTTCAGCAGATTTAGCACCATCTAATAAGACTAATATGAAGGATGCAGGTGATTTCTCTAAAAGAGAATTATGCAGGAACTAACCTTCATTTTGGTGTAAGAGAGCAGGCTATGGCAGCAATTGGTAATGGACTTGCACTTCACGGTGGATTAAGACCATTCGTTGCAACATTCTTCGTATTCAGTGATTATACAAAGCCAATGGCAAGACTTTACATCACTTATGAAACTGCCACTTATATATGTATTTACACATGACAGTATCGGAGTTGGTGAGGACGGACCTACACATGAGCCAATTGAGCAGCTTGCAGCATTCCGTTCAATGCCTGACTTCACAGTATTCAGACCATGTGACAGAACAGAGACAGCACTTTGCATGGGAATATGCTATTGAATCTAAGGATGAGCCAACAGCATTAGTTCTTACAAGACAGAATCTTCCACAGATGGCAGGTTCATCTAAGGAAGCACTCAAGGGTGCATATATTCTTGAGGATTCTGATAAAGAGACTCCAGATGGAATTATTATTGCAAGTGGTTCTGAAGTTAACCTTGGCTGTAGCTGCAAAGGCAGAGCTTAAGAATGCAGGAATTGATGTAAGAGTAGTAAGTATGCCATCTATGGACGTATTCGAGAAGCAGTCAGAGGAATACAAGGAATCAGTCCTTCCTAAGAGTGTAAGAAAGAGAGTTGCAGTTGAGGCACTTTCAGACTTCGGCTGGTACAGATATGTAGGACTTGATGGAAAGGTTATCTGCATGAAGGGCTTCGGAGCTTCAGGTCCGGCTAACCAGTTATTCGAGCATTTCGGATTCACAGTAGAGAATGTAGTTAATACTGTTAAGAGTCTTTTCTAAGAAGATATAACAATATAAGAAGAATTAATATAATAAAAACAGGGATTTCGGTTATTAAATGTAACTGGAATCCCTGTTTTTATATTGTCAAGTGCAGAATGTGCCATATATTACCGAATGTGCCAAAACTACCCGATATTAATGTGACGTATATTACCGAATATGCCATATATTGCAGAATATGCCAAAACTATTGCATGATGCCAGGGTGCTGTATTAAAATAATTGTCTTTCTCATCGTACGAATATTTCATAATTCCATCGTAACTGTCAACAATTCTTTTAATGCTTCGTGTTCCAAGACCATGATTAATAGTGTCTGGTTTGGTTGTGTACGCTTGACATGATATCTATAGTTAATTAAACTAAACTATAGATGTCATAACTTTAAGGGGGGATTACAATGAGAAGAATTGCAGCAGGATTAATGGTTGTAATGTCAGTTTTGCTTGTGTCGTGTAAGGGGAAACCAAGGTAATACGATAACCGTAGGAAGCGACAAGCTTGATAATACGCAGTCATACTTTTTCTGAAAAGCATGCATATGGTGGCAAGATGTGATACAGGATATTATTATCTTGATAAATGCAGCGCATCAGATGATAATCTTATGTTTTATGATGATAAGTCGGAAGAAAGCATTGTGTTATGTAATAAACCACAATGTGGGCATGATGGAGAAGAGTGCATGGCATATATTTCAGGAAGCGAGTTTAAAAGTGAGTTGTATTACTATAATTCGTACATATATATGATAAGTTCCAAGGGAAATCTTGTACGGATAAGTGCTGACGGAACACAGAGAACATACCTTGAAGCATATGCGTCCTGAGTGGACAGGATAGTGTGTCAATGTGTTTCAATGATGATGGATATGCATATGTATCTCAAGAGATAACGGGGAGATATAGAAGGTAATGTAACAGTAAGGCTATACAGATTTAATCTTTGATACGGGTTCGAGCGATAAAATATATGAAGAAACGGGATATGGTATAAATTAATTCACTTAAAACATATGGCAGTGACACATTTTTTTTAAAGACATCTGTTTCAAAAAGATGATAAGGGATTATATTCATTGGAAGGAAAAAGGAATATTCAGAATTACAGGGAAGATACTGAATGTCTGCTTGACAAGAATGTGTATAGTTACTGTATAGATGCAGACAATAACAAGCTGTATTACAGCGGGCTTGGAGATGGAATAATATATGAATATGATCTTGGCAGCGGTAAGTCAGAAAGCATATATGAAAGTGATAATGATACAGGATATTTTTTATATAACATATGACGGAAATTATATCTGGATGGATGATGAAGGATATAAGAATATGGCAATGTATTTTAACAAACAGAGCAGTTCAGCTTGATTATACATTATATCAGTTAGACAGAGATGGAAAGCTCGCAGCAAAGAGAACGATTCCAGACGAGGAAAAAGATATTTTCAATTATGCATGGGGATAGCAGTAGAATGTTTATGTTTTCATTTGTGAACAACAAAAATTGTATATATTGATAAGAGCAACATTGAAAAAGGGGATATTAAGGAGCTTAGGTAGATGAAGGAACTGGGGAGACTGCTTAATAGAAAACAATATTGCTAATTCTGGCTGCGGCATGTATATGTGTTGTGGTTGTTTTTTTGCAAAGGATTTTTCAGAATGCGGAATAGATAATTATAAGATTAAAGTAAGAGAGTACAACTGGCTGATTAATGGGCATACAGATGAACAGATACAGCAGCATGCTGACGAACTGGCACAGGATGATAGAAGAATATTTAAGAGACTTGCAAAGGAATACAAGGAAAAAAGTCTGATTATATTGATGGATATACAGAAAGTGTCAAAGCAGTTATTACAAATGCCTCGAATATGAAAAAATTCAGTGTGTTCGGTACATCAGAATCAATAGCCAATATCAATAAAACGGAAAATGATTATAAAAGGATTGAAAATGTACAGGTTAGGGAATTAAACAGCAGGGCAGTTGAGCAGTTTCTGAAGAATGATATTTCTATCTATATCGTTCTTGCGTTGATGATATATATTATTTATAACATTTACGAATACAAGGATAATGGAATGTGGCAGATTATCTATACTCCTGTCAATGGAAGAATGAGACTTGCAGTTAAGGATACTGCTGCAGTCGGATTGAGTGCTTTATTTGTATCACTGATTATGCAGTTATGCGGTCTTGTCTCTATGCTTGTGGTGTATGGTGGCTGGGATTTCCTTACCGCACCTGTACAGTGTCTGAAAGGGTATAATAATTTCACTTATCCGATAAGCGTAATGACATATCTTTTTATAAGATATATGATTATATCTTTGATAGTTATTGCAATAGTGCTTGTTATATCACTGGTATTTTTCGTTATGCAGGAAAAGAATCAGTTCAGTTGTGCTGGTGGGTATAATTGCCGGAGCGGAAGCATTTGCATACCAGAATATATCAATGCAGGGCAGGTTAAGGATTTTCAAGAAGATTAATATAATAAATGTGATGAATGTAAGCAATATACTTAGGAAGTATGATAATATCATGATAGCAGGTGTTCCTGTGAGCATGGTAAATGTGCTGTGCATGGTGTGTATTATTATAGCTGTAATATCAGCAATATTTCTTGTATTACTTGGAAAGGTTATCCGTCCGGGAAGAACCGCTGGCTTTATAGGAAAAATGATTGAAAAAATCGGACATGTGGTTCAAAGGATTTTGTCCAGACTTCCGCATTTCTGGAAAGAAATGTACAAATTTTTTAATAACAGCAAGAGGCTGGATTGTAATATGTGTTGTTGTGTTTATAACAATATTTATATGTAATAACCAGAAAATAGCATATTCTGAAGATGAAAAAAGAAGCGTGATGAATATTATCAGCAGTATGGTGGCAGGGATTACAGTGGATTTACCAGTCTTATAGAGCAGAGACAAAATGATGTTTATGAGGCACAGGCAAAGTTAGATGCTGCAAGAGAACAGTATGAGTGGGGAGAACTTAGTGAGGATGATGTAAGCAGATATGTGTACAACCTCATGGATGCTACGAGACTGCTTTGATAACATGAGCGAATATATGCAGCAGATTGAATATGTTTCACAGATAAAAAAGAGCAGTACGGAATAGATGCGTATGTTATGTCACAACGGGGATACGACCAGATATTTGGCAGTAAAGGAGCAACGAGAAAACTGCTTATATATATTATACTCGGATTTGGAGTTGTTCTTATTGCAGAGACTGAAAAGCTCAGTGGAATATAAGAATGGAATGAATATGCTTATTGGCTCGTCTAAGAGAGGAAGAAGATGGGAACATACAGTTAAGGCTGCTGCTGTCTGCATATTGGTTGGGGGGGGGTAAGTGCATTTTTACTGTATATAATCGAAATGATAATAATGTATAAGGCTTATGGTATGCCATATATTAATGCACCACTTATAAGCCTTTACTTATATGAATACAGCAAAAGGTATTCAGAAATATAACGATAAGCCAGTATATGCTTATTCTCATGGCAGAGGAGATACTATTCGCAGTAGCAGTCGGACTTGAAAACAGTATTCGCTTCAAGGCACATTTTTAAAAAAGAATTCAGGGAAAGGAATACCTCTGATTATAGTTATTAATACTGCTATATTATGTATTATTATGTGAGGGGGATGTATGAGAATTAAACAGTTTGTGATAATGATGATGATTATATGTGGCTGTGTATCAGCTGGATGTAAGAATAAAGAAGTACAGGAGAGTGACAAGACAGCAAGTGAAAGCAGCCGTTTAGCCAGACAGGCGGTGGAGTATCCCGAAAAAGAAGATACATATGGAGACTGGGCACAAGTGGGTGAATTCAAAATAAACAGCAGGTCTGTAGAACAGGATGTACATGACACAGATACATCATATCTTTATATAATGGGATTTTCGTGGCCAGTGCTGTATGATAAAGAGTCTGTAAAGTTTATAGAATACACTGCGTATAATGCACGTGTGCAGTTTGAAAAGAGAGAGGTGCAGCTTAAGGAATTCCTTGATAAAAAAAGGTTATTAAGACGCAAAGTAAAAAGATATCGGGAGCAGAGCAGGAAGAACTGGATTTAATATTGTATATGGAATTTCCAACAAGTACATACTCATGGTATATGAATAAACAATCACCAGATACGGTACGCAAGGAAAGAAATGACATGCTTAACGCCATACTTATAGAGGCAGAAGTTATATATGATGATGGAACAGAGGAGACTTGTTATTATAAGATTCAGACTGGAACAGCAGACAATTATGTGTTGTTTGAGAGAAACTTGTAGTTGAAAATAAAACTTTTTTGAAATGCTTTTCGCATTCTGGCAGTTGTCAAATAGCATATGAAACCAGTGCATAAGTTGGTAAAAAGCCTACTAATGCTGCTAAATGAGATGAAATAGTAGGTCTTTTGAGAAGAAATTTTGATGGGAATTAAGGTGGCTAAAGAAAATTGCCTACTAAAGTTGTGATTTATGTGAAAATAGTAGGTTTTTTAGCTGACAAGATGCGACTAATATTACAGATATATTAGGAAAAAGACCTACTAAAGTGTGAGATGTGACATATTTAGTAGGCATTTAAGATGGAAAGAAGCATTATAAACCAACTGACAATGTAAAAAACCTACCAGATTGTGGAAATTGGTGAAATAGTAGGTTTACCGGGTAACTTTGGAAAGCGGTAAGAGTACCCCCGCTTAGGGTAATAGGCTGTGTGGTGAGATGACAGGATAATTACTATTAGTGATGGCAGGATTGTAAGTGATAATAAAAATATATAATTGTTCATGGAATATTTACAAAAAAAATTATAATAAAAATTTACTTGAATTATTATACGGGCAAAAAGCATATAATAAGAGCATAGGGTTTGTTTATAATTTAACAATCAAATATTTATGTACGGAGGTTTTTATTATGGTTCGATTTACTTTACCAAGAGACTTGTATCATGGAAAAGGTTCTTTGGAAGCCCTCAAGACACTTGAAGGAAAGAAAGCTATCATCTGCGTTGGTGGCGGATCTATGAAGCGTAACGGTTTCCTTCAGAAAGCAGAGGATTACCTCAAAGGAAGCAGGAATGGAAGTTAAGCTTTTTCGAGGGTATCGAGTCTGATCCATCAGTTGAGACTGTTATGAAGGGTGCTGCTGTTATGACTGAGTTTGAGCCAGACTGGATTGTTGCTATCGGCGGAGGTTCTCCTATTGATGCAGCTAAGGCAATGTGGATTAAGTATGAATATCCTGATACAACATTTGAAGATATGTGCAAGGTATTCGGTCTTCCTAAGCTTCGTAAGAAAGCTCATTTCTGTGCAGTCTCATCTACATCAGGTACAGCTACAGAAGTTACAGCATTCTCAGTTATAACAGATTATGAGAAAGGTATTAAGTATCCTATAGCAGATTTCGAGATTACTCCTGATGTTGCTATTGTTGATCCTGAGCTTGCAGAGACTATGCCGGTTAAGCTTGTAGCACATACAGGTATGGACGCCATGACACATGCAATTGAGGCTTATGTATCAACTGCTAACTGTGATTACACAGATCCACTGGCACTTCATGCTATGGAGATGATTAAGGCTAACCTCGTTAAATCATACAACGGAGATATGGCAGCAAGAGATTCAATGCATAATGCACAGTGTCTTGCAGGTATGGCATTCTCTAATGCATTACTTGGTATCGTTCATTCAATGGCACATAAGACTGGTGCAGCATTTGAAGGCGGACATATTATCCATGGTGCAGCTAATGCTATGTATCTTCCTAAGGTTATCAAGTTCAATGCCAAGGATGAGACAGCAAGCTAAGAGATATGCATTTATCGCTGATTTCTTACATCTTGGTGGCAATAACAGGATGAGAAGATTGACAATCTTATCGCTATGTTAAGAAAGATGAATGATGAACTTAATATTCCTCACTGCATCAAGAATTATGGTGAGGGGGTGGTCTCCCAGCAGAGACAGGATTTGTATCAGAGGAAGAATTCAAGGCTAAGTTACACGACATCGCAGCCAATGCTATCCTTGATGCATGTACAGGTTCTAATCCACGTCAGCCAAGTCAGGAAGAGATGGAGAAGCTTCTTAAGTGCTGCTACTATGATACAGAAGTTGACTTCTAATAATTACATATAAGAATAAATGTTAAGCCTTCTGGTAATAATACAGTTGTATTAATTATCAGGAGGCTTTTTTATTATGGCATTGAATGAAAAAGAAAAGACTACGATTAAGGATTTACAGACTCAGGAGCAGACCTGTATCAAGAAGTACAAGAAGTATGGACAGGATGCGAAAGATCCTGTTTTGAAGGATTTATTTTTTCTACATTAGAGAAGAATGAGCAGAAAGCACTATGACACATTAGGACAGATTCTTGAGGGAAAAGTTCCTGAATGTGACTGCAACGACTGTGAGGGAAAAGAGTATGAGCCTGAGGCAACTTATGATGTGATGAGCAAGTCAGAGGATAAGGAAAGCGATGCATTTTTAGCAACAGACAGTATTGGCTCTGAAAAACTTGTATCGGGAGAGTATAATACTAATGTGTTTAATTTTTGCCGATACAGCCATCAGAAAGATTCTTGCTGATATCCAGATTGAGGAGCAGAATCATGCAGAAATGCTGTATAAATACAAGACAGTAAACGGAATGGCATAATTTATGCAAATTTTTTGAAAAAAATGTTACAATCATTTAAACTTTTTTGAAAAGTATTCCGTATAAAGATATGAGCGGGACATGAGACTTTGATTTATGTTCCGTCAGTACATACCAACCGGGGGTGAGTAGATGGGTTTGCTGTCAAAGAACCGTGATTTTAGTTTGATAAGCAGAATCCTGAATAATAATGACAGAGATGCAGCAGACGAGCTGGTTACGCAATATTATAAGGCTGTGTATAAGCACATTTATATTAAGCTGAAGGATGAGGAGTTAAGTATGGATCTTACTCAGGAAACATTTATTTCAGCGTTGAAGGGGCTGGGGGGGCTTCAATATAGAGAAAGCGTCATTTAAGACATGGCTTACAAGGATTGCAGATAATAAGGTCACTGATTATTTCAGGAGCAGACAGTATCATGAGAGTATTGTTACACAGATTATGGATGATACCATACAGGAACCTGCTGATGAGAGGGCTGGCACGGAGACGAGTGTGCTTGGGAAACTTTCTTATGAGGAGATGGAGAAAATGTATGGTCATCATCAGAATAAGGAATGGGAAACCTTCAGGCTTAAAGTGTATGAAGGTTATACATTTGGCAGATAAGTGCTAATCAGGGGTTGATCTTAGCACTGTCAAGAGCAGGTAATTATGCAATGGTTAAGAGAGTAAGAAAGGAGTGGGATTATCTTGAGTAAGGTTAAGTATCCGGATAAGGAAAAAATCAGAATACAGATAGATGAAATCCTTGACAAGTCTGAATTGTTTGATGCTACAGAAGATAAGTCGTCTACATATACGAATGATAAGATAGTACAATTGAAACCAGTAAAACAACACCTGCCAGTCGGAAAGTATATTTCGGTTGCAGCTGCAATAGCGGCAATTGTTATATTTGTTATATCAGTAAAGAATTATCAGACAGTTGGCAGAGGAGAGCAGAGCAGGACAAGTTTCGTGCCGTTAGCAACCAGCAGTTCAGAGGCAGATATGCATGAGAGTACTGCGGAGGAAGCAACAGTTAAACAGAGCCAGATAAGTGATATGATAATTGAAGATTATAACAGCTATGAAATGTTATATTCAGAAACTTAATGTTATGAGTGAAGGAACAATAAATATTGAGAACAGAACAGAGTATGGATATACCATATTCTGTAAGAACTGACAATGTTGCAACAAGGAATAATGTAGTACTTTATATTGATGTTCCTTATGATATTAAGTATAATGATAAACAGTTAGATGGAATGGATGAGGCGGCAGCTGATACATTAAAACAGGTGATTCAGACATATATTGATAAGAATGGTCTTAATAGCAATATAAAGATATCATGTTATATTATGAATAATTCTCTTGAGTTCTATAGTGGGGATACTGTATATGGAAGTCTGACGCTTTCTACAGAATAATTGGTGCTTTTTGGGGGATTAAATGAACGAGAATAATTATTACTTAAAGAAATCTAAAAGCAGTTTTAAGAGAGGGTAAGGAAGTCTGTCATTGGAAAAGATGATGTTATATGCAAGGTGTATATGGCAATAATCGCAGGGGGACATGTATTATTAGATGATATTCCGGGAGTTGGTAAAACAACAATGGCACATGCATTTGCAAATGCACTCGGACTTAAGTACAACAGAATAACAATTTACACCAGATGTTATGCCATCGGATATAAATCGGGATTTTCGATGTATAACAGGCAGACTGGCAAGTTTGAATTCAAGCAGGGGGCGGCTATGTGCAACCTGCTTCTTGCTGATGAAATAAACAGAACATCACCTAAGACACAGTCAGCGTTATTGCAGATAATGGAAGAGTCTAAGGTGACTGTTGATGGCAATACATATGAGCTTCCAGACCCATTTGTAGTTATAGCAACACAGAACCCTATTGGTTCTATTGGAACACAGAAGCTTCCTGAGTCTCAGCTCGACAGATTCATGATAAAGCTTTCTATGGGATATCCACAGATTGAGGATGAAGTAGCAATTATGAAGAGCAGACTTGAGAATGGGAAGAATACACAGTTTTCTGCATGTGTACTTGAAAAAGGTGATATAGAAGGAATTCGTGAGGAAGTTGCGGGTATCTATGTTGATGATTCTATATATGAATATGTAGCTAAGATTGCAGCTAAGACAAGAAGCAGGGAGAATATAATACAGGGGTTTCACCAAGAGGAAGTATCGCAGTAATTGCAATGGCAAAGGCGGAAGCATTTCTTCGCGGCAATAATTATGTTCTTCCATCAGATATTAAGAATATTGCTGTTGAAACATTTGCACACAGAATAGTTACTAATGTTAATGGAGCTGCAGGTACGGAGGCAGCCAGAAAAGAGATTACTGAGATATTAAGAAATGTACCGGTTCCAGAGATGAATAAGTAAGGGTGGCAGTATGCTTAAAAAGAAGGATTTTGTATTTTATCTGCCTGGCAGTTGTTTTCGGGGTTAATATATTTTATGTGGAATACCAGATATTTATATTGCTTGTCCTGATGATTGCAATACCACTTGTTTCATGGATTATGTATGCTATATCGGATGTCAGTCTGGGGCTTAGCCTGCAGGTCAATAAGAATGTTGTACAGGTGGGAAACAGGATTAAGATAAGAATAGTTAAGAAGAATGCATGTAATCTGGCTTTTGTTAATGGCAGCATAACCATAAAATATATGTATTGTCATACGGGTGATGAATTCATGATAAATGTGCCTATAAAAACAGAGCATAAGAAAGAGTGCTGGAATTACGGACATTTCTGCGGATTACTGCGGTAATATATGTGTGGGGGTTGAATCCATAGAAATATGTGACTATCTTGGACTTTTTGGAAAGAAGAAACAATTTGCAGGAGTTACTAAAGTATCTGTTATGCCGGAGGAAACAATTGACAGATATATGGAAGCAGACAGAGCTAATGCTTATTATGATGAAGAGAATGAGGTGTATGTAAAGAGTGCATCTGATGAAGTCAGTGAACTCAGAGAATACAGGGATGGAGACAGTCCAAGGAATATCCATTGGAAGAGAAGCAGTATACTTGCAGAGAATGACTTTATTGTTAAAGAGTACAGCACGAACATTAATAAGACGGTATTCATCGTTGTTGACACGGACTGGAGAGGAGAAAAAGTCATGGCGTCTTTCAAGAATGAGCAGAATATATGCTGAGATGATGTCGCAGGGGCTGGCATGTGCAGAGGCTGGACTGACTGGACAGTATATAGTGTGGGATATGGCTAAAGCAGATATTGTAAGAGTTACGTTCTATGATAATGCCAGTTTGAAAGCGGCCGTTAAAGTGGTTATGGATATACGTTGTGGTGAAGGTACGGTCAATAAAAGCATGTCAGGCATTATATGAAGATGACAGGCTGGAGATTACGACTGAACCAGTGATAATTACAGAGAATTGATAATAATGTGACAAGAGGGTATTAATGAAAAAGAAGGACAGCTTATACATACAGACAACTTAATACTTAGAATAATAGTGACATTTCTTGGAACATTTGGTGCAGCATCCATAATAGAGACGATTACATATCCGCTTGCAGATATGGATTTATTGATTGGTTTCACTGATATTCAGTGTTGTGTATACATTTATGCTGTCCTGTTACGGAAAGAAAGAATGCAAGGCTTATAAGGATTATGGGAATGGCTGTTTTGCCGGTGGTATATCTCGTAATTAATATAGGCTCTTTTATTAATGGAATCACAACATTTATAAATGTGTTTATATCAAGGGCATCTTTTACAGGACCTGTGGATAGCAGTAATGTACTAACGGTAGAGAGTGCTGGTGCGGCTTCTGTAAGATGCGTATGTGTGGTTGTTGTTATGATTATAGCAGTCCTTGCAGCTTTGGAAGTTAGTGTGTTTCCTAATATGCTGGTGAGTCTGGCAATAACCATGCCTCTGCTTAGTGTATTTATTGCGGCAGTTATTATTCCTGATATCATAAGCATTATTTTCTGTGTTCTTTTTTTATCTTTGATTCAATGGCACTAAGGAATAAGAAGATAAAAACTAACCAGAGTGCCAAAACGGCTGTAATAATATCAGCAGTTATAGCGGCAGTTTTAACATTTGTTGTTCCTCAGGATACATATAAGAGAAATTCTTTCTTTGATGATGCAAGAAATATGGTAACAGATGTTGTTTATGACAGATTTGGCATAGACCTGCAGGGAAATAAATCAGAGACAGAGGATGATAAGGCGAAGGTTAATGCGACTGTAGGAATAGGAAATGGTGATGTTGGACAGGTTGACGAGGTCTACTATGGAAATGTATACGCAGGAGAGCTTAATACAATGTCTGATATCGGAATTGCCTATGCCAAGGTATTTATGGGAAGGGATTTCAAGAATAACAGCTGGCAGCGATGGTCGGATACAAGGGAAACTCAGTATTCTTATGAGAGTGCTGTGTCCGAGTTTGCACTTAATCTTGTGAAACGAAAAATATATACGCTTGATGAAGACGAACAACTGCTTGCTGACAGATTTTTCTATTATCAGCAGACATTCAGAAGTAAAGATGGCAATGTATATGGTTCGTCACTTGATTACCGTATAGAATCGGGGAAGCTTTGAGGATTACTCCCGCATGGGGCAGCTTATGAAATAGAAATACAGAAACTCTGCTATCGTTAATTCATATGAAAGCTATGCACACGGGCAGTATCTTGATGTATCTGAAGATGACAGAATTGTTGTAGCACAACTGTTTGAAAGAGGAATTTACAGACAGTAGATGAAAAAGGTTGAATATATACAGAAAATAGTATCTTATCTTAAAGATAATTATACATATACTCTTAAACCAGGAAGGGTGCCGGAGGGAAAGAGCGTTGTTGAGTATTTCTTAAGAGAAAGCAAGAGAGGGGTATTGTACATATTTTTGCTACCTCGGCAGCAGTTATATTAAGATGTGCGGGTATACCGGCAAGGTATTGTGCAGGATATACGGTTAATACCAATACAGGCGCATATTATACTGACGGGCAGAGCAATAAGTATATGAAATATGATGTCTACGACAATGCAGCTCATGCATGGGTTGAGGCATATATTGATGGATATGGATGGGTTATTGTTGATGCAACACCTGGCTATGGAGAAGTTTCGCTGAGGATACTGAGCAAAGTTCCACACAGGATGAAAGTGAGAGACAGAGCCAGTCTGACAATAGTAATTCATCAGTTGATGAAAATATGACAGTTGATGATACAGATGAGCCGGGGACTGAAAGTACTGCGCAGGAAGTTGTCTCTGATACTGACAGCTTCAGGTGAGATACATATTAATTCAGTACTGATTGTTGTATGTACAGCAATGTTGGCAGTTCTTATATTAATTGCAATGGCTGCAATCAGATAGTATCAAGAATACATTTATTAAGAAGCAGTTCAGTAGATGAAGTAAAAGCTTATGAAAATGTATTCTTATCTTGAAAAAGCTTGCTTGTATGGGATATAAGAGAGAACCTTTGATTATGAAGAATATATATTAGAAATAACTGCACAGGATGCGAATCTTAAGAATATGGGACTTGAGAAAGCAGTGCAGACAATCCTTTTGCGGTCAGATTTGGTAATGTAAAATGTGTTGACAAAGCTGATATAACTGGGATAATAAATACTATAAGACAGGTGCGAAGCTACGCACTTAAGAAAGCCAGAGGATTGAAGAAGCTTGTAGTATGTTTAATTTAGAAGAAGAGCTTAAGAAACTCCCGGCAAAACCGGGAGTTTATATTATGCATGATAAGTGGGACAATATAATATATATAGGTAAGGCGAAGATTTTAAAGAATCGTGTAAGACAGTATTTCCAGAGCAGCAGGAATAAGTCTGCCAAGATTGTGCAGATGGTGTCGCATATTCAGTACTTTGAGTATATTATCACGGATTCTGAACTTGAGGCGCTTGTTTTGAGTGTAATCTTATCAAGGAGCACAGGCCTAAGTACAATACCATGCTAAAGGATGACAAGAGTTATCCTTTTATTAAGATTACCGTTGGTGAAGAGTATCCAAGGGTACTTTTTGCAAGAAAGATGAAGCATGGAGCGGGTAAGTATTTCGGTCCTTACACTTCTGCGGCAGCAGTCAAGGACACTATTGAACTTCTATGCAAGTTGTATAAGGTAAGAACCTGTAACAGAAATCTGCCTAAAGATGAGGGCAAAGACAGGCCGTGTCTTAATTATCATATCGGACAGTGTGATGCACCATGTCAGGGATATGTAAGCGGTGAGGAATACAGAAGAAGAATTGATGAGGTTGTAGCTTTCTTAAATGGTGATTACAAGAAGATTATGGACAGGCTTACAACGCAGATGCAGGAAGCGTCTGAGAAGATGGAATACGAGGAAGCTGCAAGATACAGAGACCTGTTAATGAGTGTCAAGCAGGTTGCACAGAAGCAGAAGATTACAGCAGATGATGTTAATGACAGAGATGTCATTGCGTGTGCAAGTGACGGTCAGGACGCAGTTGTGCAGGTGTTCTTTATCAGGCAGGGCAAGCTTCTTGAAGAGATCATTTTCATATGAAGGTTGCCGAAGGTGACTCTAAGAGCGACATTATTTCGAATTTATGAAACAGTATTACGGCGGAACTCCATTTATACCTAATATTATTATGGTGCAGTACGAGATAGAGGATGCGGATACAATAGCACAGTGGCTTAGTGCAAGAAAGAGTCGAAAGGTAAGTATTGTCACACCTAAGAAGGGCGATAAGGAAAAAAAGATGGTTGAGCTTGCATATAAGAACGCCCAGCTTGTTCTTACACAGGATGCGGAGAAGATTAAGCGTGAGGAGAGCAGGACAACAGGAGCTATGAAAGAGATTGCTGGCTGGCTTGGACTTGGGACACTTCACAGAGCAGAGGCTTACGATATATCTAATACAAATGGCGTTGAAAGTGTTGGCTCAATGGTCGTTTTTGAGGATGGAAAACCAAAGAAGAATGATTATCGCAAGTTCAGGATAAGAACAGTAAAGGGGCCGGATGATTATAAGAGCATGCGTGAGGTTCTGACAAGACGTTTTACAAGAGGTATGCGTGAGCGGGAAGGACTCGAGGATAGTCATGGATTTTCGAGATATCCAGACCTTATTATGATGGATGGCGGACGCGGCAGGTGAATATTGCACTTGATGTACTTAAGGAACTGGGACTTAATATTCCTGTGTGGTATGGTAAAAGATGATACCCACAGCACAAGAGGTCTGTATTATAACAATATTGAGATACCTGATAGATAAGCACAGCGAGGGCTTTAAGCTGATTACAAGGGTGCAGGATGAGGCACACAGATTTGCAATAACTTATCACAGAAGCTTAAGAGATAAGGCACAGGTATCTTCTGTACTTGATTCGATTGAAGGAATCGGACCTGTAAGAAGAAAGGCACTTATGAAGCATTTTCTTGATATAGAAAAGATACGGCAGGCATCAGTGGATGAGCTTATGAAGGCTGATGGTATTACTGAAAATGTGGCAGAGAATATATACAAATTCTTTCATTGATAATACTTTTATAATAGCATTTAGAGCTTGTCTGTGATAAACTTAGGATATATGAAATCGTAAACATGAGTTTGGAGGCAGAGAATATATGAATAATGGTAAAGAGAGGGTAAAGTTATCTAAAAGTTATCCAAAAAAAATGAATCTTGTTAATCTTACACCACAGATAGATGTGTCAGGAATCTGGCTTAATCTGCCTGATGTGAACAGACCGGCTTTGCAGCTTACAGGTTTTTATGACCAGTTTGATAATGACAGATTACAGATTATTGGTAATGTGGAGCATGCTTATCTTGCGAGTCTTTCTGAGCAGGAGAGATATGAAAAGATATATGCAGCTTTTTGTCAAGTAATATTCCATGTATTATATTCTGCAGGAGTATAAAGCCAGAGCCTAAGATTATTGAACTTGCGGTTAAGTATCAGATACCTCTTCTTATGACAGACCAGGCAACATCTTCATTTACAGCAGAAGTAATACGCTGGCTGAAGGTTCAGCTTGCACCATGTATCGTAATCCATGGTGTTTTAGTTGATGTATATGGTGTAGGTGTACTTATCACAGGTGAGTCTGGTATTGGTAAGAGTGAAGCTGCACTTGAACTTATAAAAAGAGGCACACCGTCTTGTAACTGACGATGCGGTTGAAATCAGAAAGGTCAGTGACGAGACTCTGGTTGAAGCGCACCGGGAGTTACCAAGTATTTTATAGAGCTTAGAGGCATTGGTATTATTGATGTCAAGACACTTTTCGGTGTTGAAAGTGTTAAGGAAACTCAGGAAATAGATATGGTTATCAAGCTTGAGGACTGGAACAAGGACAGAGAGTATGACCGACTTGGACTTGAGGAAGAATACATAGAATATCTTGGCAATAAGGTTGTGTGCCATACGCTACCGGTAAGACCAAGGACGTAATCTTGCTGTAATTGTTGAGTCAGCAGCGGTCAACCATAGACAGAAGATGATGGGATATAATGCAGCGAAGGAATTGTACAGAAGAGTACAGGAAAATCTTATGAGAGGCAGGGGAGGATGACGATGAGTAAGATTATATTTGGAATTGATGTTGGAGGAACAAC
>VOFK01001471.1_pt1 | contig 20828 bp, 43 predicted proteins | sample 5384121 | NCBI WGS metagenome assembly VOFK01 (sample SAMN12384730, study PRJNA508395) | human gut metagenome | isolation source: healthy gut J | host: Homo sapiens | reverse complement strand
AGTTACGTATTGCTGCAAAGCCAAGCTGCTCTCGAAATTTCCCGGACGCTGAACGGTGTACTTTTTCAGCAGAACTTTCGCACGTTCGACCTTTGCAAACTTTACATAAGTTCAGCATACACTCAGACCCGTTTCTTCCTTTGAATTTGTGGGGTGAGGTAATAATATTCTGTGTAGCTCCACCAGGGCGGCAAAAAGATTCTCCGCCATCTTTTGTCCAGATTCATCGATATAATCCACACACTTCTTTATCTGTCTACTGAGGTTCGGGTTTGTCCGGTGTTTGTGGACACGTCGGATGAAATCATCGTACATCATCATTGCAAGGGGGGCTCAGCTCATCCAGCGATTTTTGCCGATTCTGCCGCCTGAATGTAGCTGTCCCCCCAGCGAGTACGCCTCCTCCGGGAAAGACCACCCCTCAATGGCAGCACGGCACACCAGCGAGGTGAACACGATGATGATGGAGGTCTTACTTCCTGACGCAGAACATCGCTGCCTGCACCGGCACACCTGCACTTATGCTCATACTGTTGGAAAGCGCCTGCTTGTAATTCATATCTCCGGTGCGGACCATCTGCAGCATTCCGTGCTCTGCCATCCAGATCTTATGCCGGTCGGGGAATTGCGGCCAGCCGCTCCTCCTGCGCTGTGCTGCTGTTGACACAGCTCAGTGCCAGCCGCTGTCCGGTCAGGCAGTAGTGCATCATCAGCAGTAGCGGTTCATAATGGTGTTTGCAGGGTGGGGACTTTTTCAAGGGCTTTTGTAAAGCCGGATCGTCCATGCTACAATCGGATCTCCAGCTTGCTGTAGTTTTCAGCCCGTCCTCGATCCCGCGCAGGGTCACGTCCGATAAAAACACCGGCCCGATGACCCAGATGCGCTTCCAGCGCCCTTTCTTCCTTTTCAAAGGCTGCTCCCCCAAAGGCCCAAAGCCGTCCCCAACGGGCACATCATCCTGGCTCCTATGTTCAGCATCCCGCTGTTTGCAGCCGAACAGCCCAAAATGCGCTGGCAAGAAAAGGCCTCGTCCGACAGTTGCTCCGTAGTAGCTTTCCCTGTCCATCATAGCACCATGTATAAACATTGCCGCACTGACAAGTTCGGAAAGCAGCATCATATTCTGAGAACATCCATGTGTAACCCCCTCCGGCTCATTGATAAAAAAACAGTATATCATACTTCCGCCGTATTTTCTACCAATGCCCGGAGCCAGTGCAGCAGGATGCCCGCAGAGATAGCCGCAGCACCAACGTTCGCTATCAGTGCGCCGCCGCAATGCCCTGCACGCCGCAAAAAGCGCATTCATCAGGTACAGTAGCGGGATCAGCAGCAGGCCCTGCCGCAAAAAGAGAGCACCACCACCGCTTGCCCTGCCCACGGATTGCAGTTGGTTGCCAGAATGGTCGGGCCGGATCACCGGGCTGCCCAGAACGAGATAAGTCACCAGCTGCGTTCCCAGACGGAAAGCGCCTTCTTCCTTGATGAACATCCTGATCAGCGCATTGCGTCCGGCAAAGCTGGCTGCTCCGGCAAGAACGCCAAAGACAACAGTCAGCAGAATCAGATTCTTTCAAAAGCTGCTTCAGGCGTTTCGCGTCGCCTGCGCCGTAGCTGTACGCCAGAAAGCGGCTGGCAGCCCATACAGATCGCCATGGCGATCGTACTGATGACCATGGTCGTCTTGCCCGCCGCCGCCATGGCTGCGACCGCCGCTGTGCCGTGGGTCACCAGCAGCCGGTTGCTGAAGGAGGACGCAAACCCGGCCAGCAGGCTGCTGATGCCGTTGGGCAGACCGATGGCCAGCAGCTCGCCCAGCATCTGCGGCTTTTTTCAGAGCCGGGCGGAAGTCAACGGTCAGCACCGTGCCGTGCTTAACGATGTAGCGCAGGTAGCAGGCAGTCGCCACAAGGTTGCCCAGCACACTGGCGGCAGCCGCACCGCTGACACCGAAGTTCAGCACCAGAATGAAACAGCGGGTCAAAAATGCAGTTGACCAGCGTGCCCAGAAGATTACCGATCATGCCCTCTTTTTACTGCGCCCTCTGCACGCACCAGCATCGCCATGCTGTTGGACAGGATGAAACACGGTGCACCCAGTGCCAGAACCTGAAGATACCGCTCCGCATAGGGGGAAAATTTCTGCATTGGAGCCCAGCATTCCCAAAGCGGCACTCTGCCTCACCAGCAGACCGATGCTGACCAGAACGCCCAGAAAAAAGCTGGTCCAGAAGCAGAGCGAGGAGCGCATCTGCCCTGCTCGATCTCACCCGCGCCAAAGCAGCGCGCGATGATGGCACTGCTGCCTGCGCCAAGCATCGTGGCCACCGCCGCAAGAATCGAGAACACCGGCCCGACGACGGAGACTGCCGCCACCTGTGCGGTGTCGCCCAGACAGCCCACAAAAAACATATCTCGCCATGTTGTGCAGCACCATGACAAGGATAATGATGATGGAGGGCACCATGGAAAAATGGACTTCCAGACAGAGCCGGTACGGAAAAGTGCTTCGTTCTTCATGATCTCCTCCAAAAATCAACCCGCACGCAGATAGAACGAAAGCCCCGGTCATGGGGCTTTCAGAGCGGCATCTATCACAGGTTATCCAGCGCATCCAGCAGTGCCTTCAGCGTTAAGCTTCCGGCAGCCCCCAGCATGGGGCCGATAACCAAAGGTCATGCCGTAGGGCGGCTTTTGCCTGCTGATTCTCGGCAAAGCCGGGCAGATACTGCTCACGATAGCCTTTGCAGCCTCGTTTTCCATCAGGGCTGCAATGGTGCTCTGGCTGTTTAGCTTGCCGCCGGTCAAAATTTCCGGGTGCTTCCAGCTGCTGATGCTCTGGTGCCCGGCAGACAGTGCGCCGTCCACCGATGGCTGCGCCGGTGATACCGTGCCAGACCGCTGGCAAGGAAGAGTGCCAGTGCGGCGCACTTCCTCCGGGTCGCCCATCCGCTTTTGCCGGGCAGTCGGATGCGAAAACGTCCATGTCCGCAGCCGGTGCATCTCCGAAAAATGCTGGTCTTGGTGTAACCGGGGCAGATGGCGCGACGGTGATGCCGTATTCCGCATATCCAGTGCCGCTGCGCGGGTCATGCCCACCACGCCGAACTTGGTGGCGCTGTGCCAATGCCTGTCCGCGCTGGGGCACAAGCCCTGCCACCGATGCCACATTGATGAGGAAGCCGCCCTCGCTGTGGCTTTTCAGGATAGCCTCTGCACCGTACTTCATCCCGGCAAAGACGCCCCTCGCTGTTCAGGGGAGAAGCATCTCTCGTAATCCTCTACCTCATACTCATGCAGCGGTGTGCCGCCCATGCCGATGCCTGCGTTGCTGACAACGCCATCCAGCTTACCGTAGTGTGCCACCGTCTTGTCCACCAGCTCTTTGATGGCGGAAGCCTTGCTGCAATCGGTCTGGATAAAGATGGCGTCGCCGCCCTGACGCAGATGCCGTCTGCCACAGCCTGCCCCTGCTGGCACTGCGGGCTGCACAGACTACCTTCATGCCGTTTTCGCCGAAGCACTCGGCAATGGCGCGGCCGATGCCGCGGTTTGCGCCGGTGACGATAGCAACTTTATCTCTGACACTGTTGAAATTCATCATTTTCATAAAGCATCCTCCATTTTTTATTTTTCGTATTCACGAACTAGATTTGCAACTCTTAGTTGCTTATCCATCTCTATGGTGTTATAATAGCACTATGCCGCAGGGGCTGCAATCAGCAGTTTCCGGCGTGTCCGGTGTTTAAGCAACGGATCACGTTCCAAGCGTTGTTAAGCATCCTTTACGAAATACATTGACGGAGGAATTGTATGGATATCCGGGTCAAAAAAACGAAGCGTGCCATTCAGAAAAACGTTTATCGACTTGCTGCGGGAGAAGCCATTGAAAAAGATCACGGTCAAGGAAATTGCCGAACGCGCCGAGATCAACAAAACGACCTTTATTCCCACTATGAAACGCTGGATGCACTCACCGCCGAAATGGAGCGGCAGACAGTCCAGCTCGTCTGCGACAATATGCGCGGCGCACAGCAGCTGCTGGATGAACCGGAGGCCTTTGTGTGCGGAAATGTTTGCTGCTCTCCAGCAGGCAACGGATTACCTCGGTGTGGTTCCGGTATCCGCGATGAACCGCTTTACGCAGCATTTGCGGGATGCCATTCTGAAAAAATCAAAGGTGACAATATCGAGCCGTCCCACTATGAAAATGTCGGTGCCATCCTGATTTTTGTAATGAACGGTCTCTCCGGGCTTTTGAACACCGACGCCAAACCGGCGCAAAAGCATCAACGTAATTGCCGCCGTGGTTGCAAATGGTGTCCATGGTCTGCATCTTTCCCCACTGAACCAAAAACAGGCTGCGAGAAGCATCTTCCGCAGCCTGTTTTTTTGCTATTGCAGCTTATTTTTCTGCGTAACTGCCCAGCACCCCAAGGCTGAGGCTTTGCGGTCCGCTCCATGGTTTCACGGTTCACGGCGATCAGGCCGAACTGCATGGCGTAGCCCTTCTGCCACTCAAAGTTGTCCATCAGGCTCCAGTAGAAGTAGCCCTTCACCGGGATGCCGTCGGCGATGCAGTGCTGCACGCCGTCCAGTGCCTGCCGGATAAACGCCACACGACGGGCATCTCGGCGGTGGCAATGCCGTTTTCGGTGACGATGAGATCGCCCTTGAATGCTTCTGCCACTTTACGGATGACGTGCTCCAGTGCCTGCGGGTAGACCTCGTAATCCATCTGGGTCAGCTCTGCGCCCTCCGGTGCCGGAAGCTGCCCCCTGCGGGCCTATAAAGAGTGCGGGTGTAGTTCTGCACCCCAAGGAAATCGTCCTCTTTAATGTAGGGCAGGTAGTGGGTAAACTCCTCCTGCCATGCGGCCTCGGCAAAGGCTTCGCCGCCGGGCTGTGCCTGCAAGTCGTGGAGCGAGAGGGTCAGGCCCACCTTGACTTCCGGGCAGATGGCCTTGATGGCATCCCCCGTGCGGCGGCATGGGCGCGCAGCACCAGCAGGTCACCCTCCGGGTGCGCTCGCTGACAAAGATCTGGGGCTGGGGTGTGCCGAACACCTGTGCGTTTTTCCATGGCGGCAAACTTCATGTTTTCCATCATCTTCTGGAAGTTCATGCCCACCTGCACCGTGCCCTCCGCAGACTTTCCGGCTGCTGCGGCATTTTTCGCAGCCTGTTCTGCCATCAGGCGGAACCGCTTTGAGATGGCGGCCAGCTGCAGGCCCATATTGGCTTCGTTGATGGTGCAGACATATAGCGCAGCTCGCTGCCCAGCTGCTCCATCACATAGGTCGCATATTTTTTGAAGTCCTCGACCGTGGATTCTGCTTCCCCCAGCCGCCCTTGCAGATAAGCCACTTGGGCTGGTGAAGTGCAGCAGGGTGACGATGGGCTCTACGCCGCTGTGCCTTGCAGCAGGCGATCACCCTGCGGTAATGTTCGATGGCTTCCGGGTCAAATTTGCCTTCCTCCGGCTCCACCCGTGCCCACTGATGGAAAAGCGGTAGGCGTTCAGCCCGGCATCGGGCCAGAGTTTGATGTCCTCTTCGTACCGATGATAATGGTCGCAGGCAATGCCGCTGGGCTCTGTAAAAGCTGGAATGGGGCAGCTGCTCCCTGTGCCCAGTAGTCGCTGTTGGTGTTGTTGCCCTCTACCTGATGGGCTGCTGTTGCAGCACCGATGAAAAAACCTTTTTCAAATTTCTGCATGATGGTTCTCCTTTATCCAGAAGCAGTGTTTTCTCTTGTGCCTATTGTAACAGGTCTGTGCGGCGCAAAAGGATAATTTTTCACGTTATTGGTAGATTTTTCGTTGAGCGAGTAGAACTGCACGAATTTTTTATCCTCAATCCAAGTTTTTCATCCTGCAGTATCTGTTGCATTCTGTTATTCTGGTGTCAGGAAAAAGCGGAAACCGGTTCACACAAAAAGGAGGAAAATCATTATGTTCCAAAAAAAACCCAGCGCCAGTGAGGTAGACGGTGTCCAGTACCGCCGCGCAAAGCTCTGCGTATCATCTGTTATGCCTGCAACGCCTTTGTGGGTATGGAGCGTCTACTTCGATCGGTATGGCCAGTTATTCGGCCAGCATCGGCTACGGCATCACCACCGCAAATGTTGGTCTCATCCTGATGCTGGCCCGCATTCTGACGGCTTTTACCGACCCGATGCTGGCCTTTTTCTTATGACCGCGTCAACACCCGTTTCGGCAAGCTGCGCGTTCTGCTGATCAGCGGCCACCTCGATCGAAGCAGTCGGCCTGCTGTGCATGTTCAACCTGTGCTCCAGCAAGGGGCTTCTGGCCCCCCCGGTGTTTGCCCTGACCTACATTATTTTTTACATCATCGGCTACACCGTCACCAACATGACCGCCCAGACCCTGCCTGCCATCATGACCAACGATCCCCCGGCAGCGTCCCACCATCGGGGTCTGGTCCACTGCCCTGAACTACGCCGTGCCCATGGGCATGAGCATGCTGATCTACACCGTCATCCTGCCCAAGTGCGGCGGCACCTTCAATCAGGACTTCCTCAGCACCGTCTGCACCATCGTCCTGATCATTGCCGGCATCGGCACCCTGATCGTCTGCGCCGGTATCTCTGCCTACGATAAGCCCGAAAAAACTTTGAGGGCACCAACAAAAACACGAGCCGCTGAAAACTGCGGATATTCTTGAGGTGCTCAAGCACAACAAGCCCCTGCAGTGCTACATCGCCTCCAACGCTTCCGACAAGCTGGCACAGCAGCTGGGCAGCCAGGCCATCATCAACACCATGCTGAACGGCATCCTCGATCGGCAACATGGGTCTTGCCACCACCCTTGGCGTGATCAGCATGGTGCCTTCTATCTTCTTTGCAGCCTTCGGCGCAAAAATATGTGGGCAAAAAGGGCAGCAAGAAGGGCATCGTGACCTTCACCTGCATCAGCATGGCCATCACCTCTGTGCTGATCCTGTTCTTCATCTTCACAGATACCCGTCAGATCGGCGTGATGGGCAGTTGGAACACGATCGTTTACGTGCTGCTGACCCTGCTGCAAAACGGCCCAATATGTGCATCACCACCTCCAACACTTCTTACATGGCTGACACCATCGACTACGAGCTGGACCGCAGCGGCCGTTACATCCCGGCAGTCGTCTCCGGTACTTACAGCCTCATCGACAAGCTCATCACCTCGGTGGCTGCTGTCATCGCCACCGGTGCCGTGGCTATTTTGGGCTACACCACAACCATGCCCCAGCCCACGGATGCCTACACCTCCGGCATCTTCTGATGACCCTTGCCATCAAATACGGTCTGCCGATGCTGGGCTGGCTCATTACCCTGATGGCATGCTGGGCTGTCCCCTGACCAAGGAGGAAATGGTCAACGTCCAGAAGCGCATCGCAGATAAGAAAGACGCCCTTCGTCATGAAGTGATTGCAGAACACATGCAGTAACACCGCAAAAACCGAAAGGGCTCATACGCTCTTCGGTTTTTGCCGATTTGATCCATCTTTTACAAAGGAGTTTTTACCATGAGCAAGACCATCCTGCTGAATCATAGCAATTGGCATTTTACCAAGGAGAACCCCGGCATCCCCACCGCCGTGATGGGTGAGGCCATCACCCCTGCCCCACACATGGAACGCCGTGGACGGTCAGGACGGCGGCAACGATTACTACCGCGGCACCTGCTGGTATACGCTGGCTTGGCAAAGCCCGCCATCCCGGCAGGCGGCAAAGCAATTTTGCAGTTGGACGGTGCCGCTATGACCGCTGTAGTCTACCTGAACGGCGAAAAGCTGGCCGAGCACAAGGGCGGCTATTCTACCTACCTTTCGGGTTGACCTGACCGAACATCTCAAAAGAGGAAAATCTGCTGGCGATTTCAGCGTGGGACAACAGCGACATTTACCGCACCGATGTAACCCTTGAAGGCATACAGCACCTTCTACGGCCCATTTTACCGCGATGTAACCTGCACGTTCCGGCAGAGCATTTCGCTTTTCGCCTCCAAACGCCCGCACCGGCTCACGAAGGTGACCCCCATTTCACCGAATCTTGCCGGCTAAGACCGTCGAAGGACGGCCTCGTGGAACCGCCGTGGGGGTGCACAGCAGCGCCAAGCCTTTGTTCACGCTGGAAGGCAGAGCATCACGCCCGGGGACGGAAAACGGCACTGCACCGTCACCGCACCCTGGAAAAACGCGAGAGCGCCGCACGCGCTTGGGCTGCCGCAAGTTTGAGCCACCGACCCGCCAGGGGCTTGGACAATTTGAACGGCCGCCTTTATCCTCGCTTCGCCATCAGGACCGCAAGGGCGTGGGCAATGCCACCCACAGAAGATGGAAAGAATCCTTGGGCGCTGATTTGGACCGATGTAGCGAACACGATTCGCTCGCCATACCAGCACGCGCGGGGGCTCTATGATTGCCCCGGACAAACGAAATGGTCATCTGGGCCGAGATTCCTCACATCACAATGTATGACGAACGGCCGCGCCAACATCAAGCAAGCGACCCAGATGGAGTGAGCTGATCGTCCAGAACTACAACCACCCCCTGCATTGCGGTCTGGGGCTCTCCAACGATTACCGACTTCGCCGCCAGCGCCGTGAATGAGGAGCCAAGCTGGGAGAACCACCGCGCCTTGAACGAGCTGGCCCACCTACTTCGACCCGACCCCGCCTACCACGATGGCAAACGTCTTTATGCTGGAAATCACCAGCCCGATTCTGAAATTCCCCGATGTGAACAGCGCCACAACCTCTATTTCGCTGGCATCTGGGCGACCTTGACCAGGAACGATGATTTTCTTTGACGAAAGCCACGCCAAGTACCCCGACCGCCGCATCGGTTTCAGTGAGTACGGCGCGGACGCCAACCCGGCTCACCAGTCGAGCACCCCTGAGAAGCGGGCGATCACCGGAGGCTAATAAAAAGTCTTCACCACGAGCATATGGCAGTTTGACCGCCTGTGGTTGGGCCACCCACACGTGGGAATATGTGCTCGACTTTTGCCGCCGATGGTCGCGCGACGAGGGCGGCAAGCACGGCGAGAACCAGAAGGGGACTTGGGTGACCTTGACCGCAAAACCAAGAAAGGGCCCTTCTACCTCTACAAGGCCTATTGGAGCAAGGAGCCGTTTGTCCACATCTGCGGCAGCCGCTATATGTCGACCGCGCCGAGGACATTGAAATCAAGGTCTACTCTGTCTGCCGGAGATATTCACTCTACAAGGACGGCCATCTGAGGTGGTGAAACTTATAAAAAGGGCGATAAGGTGTTTGTTTCAAGGCACCCATCACCGGCAAGTTATCACCCTTGAGCGTCTGCGCCGACGGTCATTGTAGCGTGATTTTGTCAATCGCGTGGCCGAGCCGAACCCGGCCTTTGATGCCGAGCCGCCAGACCATCAACAACTGGTTTGACGGCGACATTGACGAGCTGCTGGAGCATTTGGTGATAACAATATGCCGCCGCGATGGCTGATGCCAATGGTCGGGCGATCTCGATCCTGAACGAGAAAAACGTTGCTGCCCGCGGTGATATTGGCGCCGCGTCAGGACAACCCGCGCTGGTTGCCATGATGCAGCGCGCCATGCAGCGCATGACGATTGAGAGTATGCTCAAGCAGGCCGGTGCCGATGTCGAGAAGCATACGCCAGCTGAACCGCGTTCTGCAGGGGCATCAAAAAGGATGTGTGACATGATGAGAACCTACTGCAACCCCTGATTTGGGCTACCGCTACCAGCATATGAAGGAGGGCCCCCCCATCGTAAACTTCCGCGAGGGCGCTGACCCGACACTGGTGTACTTCAAAGGGCAAATATTACCTGTTTGTGTCGATGTCGGCGGGGTTCTGGTACTCTGACGATCTGCTGCACTGGGATTTCCATGCCGACCCGGATCTGCTGATTTATGACTATGCACCCGATGTGCGCCAGGTGGGCGAGTACCTCTACTTCTGCGCCAGCCGCAAGGGCCGCAACTGCCCGATTCTGCGCACCGCCGACCCGCTGACCGAGCCCTTTACCGAGGTCAGCTGCTCGTTTGATTTCTGGGACCCCGATATCTTCTGCGATGACGATGGCCGGGTCTACTTCTACTGGGGCTGCTCCAACACCACCCCCATCTGGGGCGTGGAGCTTGACCCCGCCACGATGGAGCCGATTGGCGAGAAGCGGCCGCTGATTTCCGGCTGCGAGGAGGCGCTGGGCTATGAGCGCCCCGGCGACAACGGCATTGTCGACCGCGAGGCCAGCGTGCTGTACAAATCCATGCACCAGTTCTACAACGAGGCCACCGGCAAGTGGAGCTGCCGCCCCAGATGGCACAGGTGCCCGGCCCGAACGCCGAGGTGCTGACCGCCATGTACAACGCCATCGGCAAGCCCTACATCGAGGGGCGCGTTTATGACCAAGCACGATGGTACGTACTATCTGCAGTACGCCTGCCCCCCGGCACCCAGTACAACACCTACGCGGACGGCGTGTACACCGCCAAAATCCGCTGGGACCCTTCACGCTGCAAACGTCCAATCCCTTCTCCGCCGTGCCGGGCGGCTTTATGACCGGGCGCGGGCCACGGCACGATTGCCGATACATACGGCAACTACTGGCACGCCGCCACGATGCGCATTTCGGTCAACCACGATTTTTGAGCGCCGGGTGGGGCTTTTCCCTGCCGGGTTTGATGCGGACGGCGTGCTGTTCTGCAACCAGAATTTTGCCGACTACCCGCACGAGATTCCCGCCGGTAAGTTTGACGCCGCCGCTGTGCAGCCGTGCTGGATGCTGTTGAGCTACCGCAAGGCCGTGACGGCGTCCTCCACCGCCGAGGGCAGCGCCCCCGCCAACGCGGTAAATGAAACCTGCCGCGACTGGTGGAGCGCAGGCAGCGACAAGCCCGGCGAATGGCTCTGCGTGGACTTGGGCGCAGAGAGCGATGTGCGCGCAATTCAGGTCAATATGGCCGATGAAAGCTGGTGGTGGACTTCCCCGCCGACAGCTACGGCGATGACCGCAAGACCCGCCGCATCGAGACGCGGCCCCAGCTCAGCCACTACCGGGTGGAAACCAGTCTGGACGGCGAGACATGGACGCTGCGCGAGGATGTGGCCCGCGAGTGCTCGAACGGCTACTATGCGTATGCGGACGGCATCCGCGCACGGTACATCCGCGTGATGGGCGGGGCCCTGCCCTACGGCCAGACGCTGCGCATCAGCGGGCTGCGGGTGTTCGGCAACGGTGCGGGCGCACGCCCCGCCGCCGCCAAGGCCGCTGCCGTGCGTGTGGACGCGCTGGACGGCAAAATCAGCTGGCAGCACCTCGACAACGCGCAGGGCTGCAACGTCCGCTACGGCACCGCGCCCGACAAGCTCTACCACAGCTGGCTGGTCTATGACGCGGACGAGGTGACCCTCTCGACCCTGATGGCCGGGCAGACCTATTATATCTGCGTGGACAGCTTCAACGAGAACGGCATCACAACGGGTGAAATCATCAAGATGGAGGGGTAAGCCATGGCAGCAGAAAAGAAAAAACGGAACGTGAAAAAGATTGTGGTGCGCGTTCTGATTGGCGTTGCAGCGTTCCTTTTGGTGGAATGGTGCTTCATCGGCTGGAAGTTCAATTTCGGGCCGTTCAAGGCTTTGGGGGAGATTCGTTTGAAGGGTATGCCCGGCAACAGCGATGCCTATGACTTTTCCAAAAAATTGAGCCGATGGAGAACAGCCCCCTGCAGAGCAAAACGGTTCTGTTCCTCGGCTCCTCGGTCACAAACGGTGCCGCCGCGCTGCACCAGTCCATCCCGGAATATTTTTTGCCGCACGGATGGGCTGCACCGCCATCAAGGAGGCCGTGGACGGCACCACGCTGTGCGACACCGGCAAAGCTCCTACATCCAGCGTATGCTGAATAACGTGGACCCCGACCAGCAGATTGATTTGGTGGTCTGCCAGCTCTCCACCAACGATGCCTCCAAGGGGATGCCGCTGGGGGATTTCGGCGATGATACCGCCACCATCACCGCCGGCGCTATCGAGTATATTATCCGCTACGCCAAGGGACGTGGCACTGCCCGGTGGTGTTCTACACGAACGCCCGCTATGACAGCGACGCCTACCCTGCCATGGTCAGCCGCCTGTATGAAATTGCCGAAAAAGAGGACGTTGGTGTGCTGGATTTGTGGAGCGACGATGCCTTCAACAGCATCAGCGAGGAGCAGCGCGCCCCCTGTACATGAAGGACAACATCCATCCCTACAAGTCTGGCTACCGCGACTGGTGGGGCCCGGAGCTGGAAAAAGCAGCTGCTTGCCTATCTGGAACAGTAAACGAGGTGTTTGTATGGCTATCAAAGCCGTCCAGCAGTTTATGCTGGGAATCGTTTTGGGAAATGAAAATCAGGCACGGCAGACCCTGACCGCCATGAAAGCCGCAGGCTACGACGGCATTGAGCTGTGCGGGTTTATGATTCACCCCATCGGCTTTTATGGTGCGGCTGCTGACCAAGGCAGCGGGTATGCCGGTCGGCAAGGGCGGCAATCTTGACTGGCACAAGCTGGTCAAGGAGGCCGGGCTGCAAGTCGTCAGCCTGCACACGGATTTGGGCAGCCTGGAGCGCGACGCCAAGGGCGTGGCCGACGAGGCCAAGAGCTTTGGCACCAAAGTATGTTGTTATTACCGGAATGTACCGCTTTGACTACGGTGACGAGGCCACCATGCACGACCTTGCCGCACGGCTGAACAAGGCGGGCGCGGCGCTGAAGGCCGAGGGCGTGGAGCTTTTTGTACCACAACCACAACTGTGAGCTGCGCCATGTGAACGCCGAAAAACGTGCCTACGATATGTATTTTGTTGGAGGAAACCGACCCACAGTACGTCAATTTTGAGTTTGACAGCTACTGGTTCACCGAGGGCGGTGCGAATGCCCTTGCGTGGATGCAGCGCCTTGGGACGCGTATGAAGCTGTGGCACATCAACGACCGCGGCACCCGCCTGACCGGCCCCGCCGTGACGCCGATACTCAAGACCGACAGCATGGAGCTGGGCACCGGCAATATGGACCTCGACAGCCTGATGGCACAGGCGCTTTCTGTCGGCGTAGATGCCGTGATTCTGAAAGCCACCGCAACTGGGTGGATAACTCCCCCATCAAGAGTTTACAGGTCAGCGCCGAATATCTGAAACAGCATTGCTAAACTTCAATCCCCCGCCCGAAAGGACAGGGGATTTGTTTTTCCTGCGTTGAAATTTGGGTTTTTGTATGATATACTTGGGGCAGAAAATCGGGATTTGATAAGGATGTGATTCTATGGGTAAAGCGATTTTGGCAGCAATCGTTACATTGATTGTTGGTTATTTAGGTATGGTCGTAGGACTTGAATTTTTAGGAAATTTGCTTGAGTTTGGATTGCTCATTGCTATTGCAGTAATGGGTGCTTTTATCATCTACTTCAATGACAAGAAGAAGTAATGTAGGGCGCGTGTCTTGACCGCGCCGTACCGCTGGCTGCGCGCAACGCATAAAATCGCGCCGAACGGCGCGCGTTTTCACGGTATATCGTACTATCGGCTAGACCGCACGGAACGGTCAAGACCGTTCCCTACAAACCTACCGTAAGTTCGCAATATTTCCATTAAGTTTTTTTCGACAGTCTGCAATCCCCTGCCCGAAAGGACAGGGGATTTGTTTTTCCTGCGTTGAAATTTGGGTGTTTGTATGATATACTTAGGGCAGAAAATCGGAATTTGAAAGGATGATGATATGATGGATAAATTAAAAAAGAACATGGTTTTCTACCTACTGTTGCTGATAGATTTTTATATCGTTCCTTGGTTTATAAAAAAAACACAGGAAGTGCAATGATTGTTATGTTAGTAATTATTCCTCTAATATGTTTAATAACCTCTGTTTTTTATGGGATTAGGAATGGTTTTAACTTCTGGTATATTTTGATTGTAGCAATAATGTTTGCGCCATCTATATTTATATTTTATAACTCAAGTGCATGGGTTTATGTAGTTGCATATGCTGTTATTGCATTATTGGGAAATTTAATAGCATTGCCATTAGGAAAAAGATAACTTCATATTTATCGGGGGAGCAAATAGAACAAAAAAATCGTAATTTGAGGAGGTTGTTGTATGGATATAATAATTTCACTACTTATAGTATCGGTTCTTATCGGAATTCCAACATGGTTAATTGTTCACACTGTGAACAAAGCTGATAAAAAGCACGATTATTTATTCACCAGAAGAAGTGACGAGAAGACTTCGCAAAGGATTCTATTTGTCATTTTGGGGATGGATTTGTTATTTGGAGCGATTCCTTCGTTTGTTCTTTTATACTTTGCGACCTCCCTACGGTTTTTCAATTTATTGTTCCGGCTGTAGCATTTATCGTTGGATTTATCATGTTTTTTATTGGAAGAATTCAGGTCGGGCTAATGACCAGATACATTAATTTTTGCAACAGAGAGCGAACAGAATTTGAGGAATGGGTTTTGCAAGCTATGCTGGGCATCGAGGAAGCGGCCATGAGAAGAAATGGAATAAATGTCATAACAAAAAAAGTAATTCCTGGTGTTACAGATGATATGCTTTCAGCCATGAATAGTACAGGTATCATCAGTGGTTATATGGAAGTCGGAAGAGTTTACACCGGAAAAAAATATATTAAAAAAATCACTGGCCAATAATTAGTATTATAGTGGCAATTCTAATCTCTATTGTAATTACTGTAACAAGATGATTTTTATAGGCAGAAAAAATTAGGAGAAGTGAGGAATATGCAGAAAAGAGACTTAATCCAAGCGAATGCTTCATTAGAAAATCTACGACAGAACTTGGACATGAAGGATATTGCAAAAGAAATATTACTTGAGGAGAATTATAATAAATTTATAAGATCATACAAATTCCAGTTTATCAAAAAGCAGCGCCTGCCCCGCCGTAAACTTTACGGCAGGGCAGGCGCTTTCTTCTTATACTGTGTGCTTTCCGGGGGCAAGGGTAAACTTACGCCCATCGGGCAGGGTGACATCGGCGGTCGATTGGCGGGGATCTCAAACTCATACGCTACCGCATCGCCGTTATATCGCCAGCCGCTTACAATGCGCCCGGCCGGGGAATCGTAGGCAGCTTTCGCCCAGCCCAGCGCTTTGTCCGGCGTCGGGGCAATCGTCAGTGTGCCGCCCGCGTACCGGATGCCGCACACGCCGCCGAACAGCCAGCCGCAGATGGCGCCGTAGCTGTAATGGTTCAGGGATTCGTGCGGCTTGCCGTTTTCGTCAATGCCAGTCCAGGTTTCCCAAACGGTCGTGGCACCCTTGCCGACCTCATACAGCCAGCCGGGGGCATCGGGCTGCAAAAGCAGCTTGCAGGCAGTGTCCGCATAGCCGTATTTTTGCCAGCACATCGCACAAAAACGGTGTGGACAAAAGCCTGTGTTCAGGTGGCAGCCGTTCTCGATGACCATTTGGTTCAGCGTTGCGGCGGCGGCCTTGCTTTCGTCCTCACCCAGCAGGGCAAAGGCAATGGCGCGGACATACTCGCACTGGCGGTCAGAGTGGATCACGCCGTTCTCGGTAAACGCCGCGCGGTAGGCTTTTACGGCGTTGGCGGCGGTGTCACGGTAGCTGGCAGCATCATCCGTCTTGCCCAGTGCATCAGCTACTTCCGCCAGCAAGCGCCCGGAGTAGGCCAGATACGCCGTACCCACGCTCTTGCGCGGGTTCATCATTGCCTGCATGGGGGTGATGCCCGGCTCGCACCATTCACCGTAGTCCATGCCGTTTAAAACGGTGAACTTGGCGTAATCACCGCACTGCTGCTCATCAGTCGTCTGCTGTGCGCGCCCCAGCAAAAATGCGTACCAGCGCTGCATCATCTCATAGTTGTCGGCCAGAATTTTGCGGTCGCCCGTGCGCTTGTACATCGCATACGGCACCAGAATGGCCGCGTCGCCCCACCCTGCCGACATACACAGCATCGGGGGTCATATAGCCGGGGCGGGCGTTCGGCGGCGCAATGTTGGCCATACGCCCGTCCGGGTACTGGTTCAGGCGGCATTCCGCCAGCCACTTTTCCACCACCGGGTAGCAGTCCATCAGCGTCAGGCCGGTCTCGATAAAGATGCCCATATCCCCCGTGTCCAGCCGGCGCGCGCTCGCGGGTCGGGCAGTCGGTGGGAATGTCGCAGAAGTTGCCCTTCTGGCTCCAGATGCTGTTCTTGACCAGCTGGTTCACGGCCTCCACACCGCAGGTAAATGCGCCGGTCACGGCCATATCGGAGTAGACGGCGTGGGCGGTGAACACGGCATCGGTCAGGTCGGCGTCGGTCTCGACCTTTGGCATAGCGGAAGCCCATAATCGTGAAGCTGGGCTTGAAGTGGTTTTTTCCCTTTGCAGATAAGCTCCAGCAGTTGGGCCGTGCCGCCCTCCTTGTGGCAGGCGCGGTCCTGAAGCTTGGGTAAAGCTGCCGTTCTCGTCCAGCGTCTCGCCGCAGCCAGAAGCAGAGGCTGGCCCGCGTGGGCCGAGGGTGATTTCCACATAGCCCGCAAGGTTCTGGCCAAAGTCAATCACCGTCTCGCCGTTAAGCGTTTGCAGCAGCTGCTAGGCCGTGCTCGACCACCTACACGGTAAAAGTTGCTACCGCTGACCGAAAGAAGTTCGCCACTGCAGGTTGCACGCCGTACAGCCGAGCGCGCTCCTCCCAGCCGGGCATCGTAGACCCGCCCCAAGCGCATACCTCGTTCTGGCGGATGGGCCCGCATTGGGTGGCACTTCCAGCTCGCCATCATCCAGAGACGCAGATTGCCTTGCCGACCTCAAAGCTGGAACACCAGCACGGCCAGCGTATCGCCAAAAGAGGTCGCGGTCGCCGTCCACGCCGCCGGTGCCAGCGGTGCCAGCCGTCGGCGCGGCAGTAAAATCAGGCAGCCACCGCCCGCCTCGCAAAAAGCGGCGTTGCTATCGTCTGTGCACCCAGATGCTTGTTGCCGGTAAGCTGCCGGGGGTCAGCACCTGTGCCCCCACGCGCCGGCCGTTGAGTAGCCACGGTGTACAGACCTCAATGTAGATGTACAGCCGGGCGCGTCTTTGGCGCAGCGGCGGGGCGTGCAGGTAACTGCCGGGCGGTGGTTACGCCAGTGCCTCGCGTTCGCGGCCTCTCGGCTGTTGCGCTCCCAGTTCGGGCGCAAAGGCGTTGATGGCATCGTCACCGGGGACGTCCGCCCTGCTTCGGGTCAGCCCACGCCTCCAGCTGGCTCAGCGGTGGGCAAAGGCCAGTTTCAGTGCTGCAGCTCGTCGCAGGCTGGTCATTTCGTTCCGCAGAAATAAGCAATCTTTCACGTGCGCCGCAGGCGCGAGCGCCTGCGACAGCCGCTGCCTGGCGTATGGTGCTGCCTGCGTCTGCTGCTGCCAGAGGCCGCCAGCTGCTCGCGTGTCGCGCCGCCAGGCCGTCTGGCACGCCGTCCGCGCACTGCGCCATGCCAGTAGGGACAAAAACAGCGGCTCGGCGTCTGGCATGCCGAGGGGCGCTGCCGATGGTTGGTTTGTAAATGGCCAGCTATTCCGGGTTTTTTCCTTGGGGATGTGTGTATACCTTATTATAGGGAATACCACCGGAAACGCAAAAACCTGTGTTGAGGGGTGAAGCAGTGTGTGGAAACAGGTAACGGGAAACGGCTGTTGCGGGATTACGGCTGCATGGGGTAGCTTTTCTGAAAAATGTATACTTAGTGACCTATATTGGCCGTGTGAAATGGCAAGACAAGAAAAGGGACAGCACTTCATGCACTATCAACTCAACACAACCAACTATCATACTTGCCACACCTTCAACAAGCTGCCGCCGCGCTCTTACTTTATCCCTACTCGATCGCGCCGCCGGTGACGCGGTGACTTCAAGCAGAAGCGCGCTACAGCCCCCCAAGGTGCAGTGCCTGAACGGCCAGTGGGATTTCAAATTTACCCGGTGCCCGGCCGAGCGCCGCCCACCTGTGCTGGACACCGATGGTCGCCTTGACCAGATCGACGTCCTCCTGCTGGCAGTTCCCGGCTACAGACCGGCCGTTCATGTCAACATCCGCTACCAGTTCCCCACAAGCCGCCTGCCAGATTCCCACCGTTTAAGAAGGCGGGCCGCGTTCGTGGTTGCTGCGATACGCATGTTCGCCTGCAGTGGAAGGACCCCGGCGAGGAGTACAATCTCTGTCGGCGTTCACGCTTTCTGAATATCGACACGCCCACAAGCGGTACATTATCTTGTTTCCGGCGCGTTGCCAATGTATGCATGGATTCTGTACGTCAACGGCGCCTTTGAAGTCGGCTATTCGAGTGGCGCACACAACACGGGTAGAGTTTGACCTGACCGGCAAGCTGCACAACGGGCAGAACTGCGCCAGGTGGTGGTGTTCTGGCAACGGAACCATTCGGAGTGACCAGGATATGTTCCGCAACAACGGCATTTCAGATGCTGCTGCGCACCGAGGAGCCGGGCGATTTAGACATGGATGTCAAAAACCGAGAAAACGGCGGACGGTTAATTTCGACGCCAGACGCTTTTCCAGCGCACCGGTGATACCGATGTGACCTTGTTCGCAGGTAACGGTACCCGACGCGCAATTTCCACCGCACACGCCGAGCGCGGCACCGCAGGCGTGTTCACGGCGCTGGACGTCGAGTGGAACGCCGAGGCTCCCCGGCGTCCGGGGGATATTCATTTGAAACTGCCACTGGCTGCGTGAAGCGAGAATCGGCCTGCACCGTCGAAATCAAGGGGGACGTAAGCTCTGCGAATGGTGGCCGCAAAGCTCGCTCGCCACCACGACATCGCCGCCAACGCCATCGATGCGACATTGAGCGCGATTTGCTGGTTCGCAGCAGTTCAACACGACAGCACCTCCCCACTATCCCCCGACCCGCCGCAAGCGCCAAGCTGGGAGCTGGCGGACCATGAAAGCTGGGCATCTACCTTGTGGGACGAGAACGATTTGGCATCCACGGCATTAGTTAAAGCCATGCAGCAGATTCCGCCGACTCACAACTCCATCAGCAATGATCCTCCCAAATGGAAAGCCACTACTCCGACCGCATCCGGCTCTATCAGCGCGACATAAAAATCAATACGGCAATATGTCCGTTATTATGTGAGCTGGCAATGAGTGTCGGCGGCTACCACAACACCGACGCGATGTATGACTACCAAAACTCTGCCCTGCCGGTCCATCACACATGAGAGCGCCATCAAGCGGCAGGCCTACGATAAGGGCAGCGAGATGTACCCCAGTGTGAAGATGGTGCACGATGGGCGAAAAGCGCAGGCCCCGGCTGAATGACCGCCCCTACTTTATGTGAGTACGCCCACGCGAGGGCGGGCCCCGGCAACACCGAGGCCTACTGGCAGGAAATTTACAGCTATGACAGCCTGATGGGCGGCTGCGTCTGGGAGATGGTGGACCACGCCGTGCTGCACAAGGACGGCAGCTGGCCACCTACGGCGGCGACCACGGTGAGGGAGCACGACCGCAACTTCTGCGTGGACGCCTGTTTACCCGACCGCAGCCCTCCACCGGCTGCACGGCTGATTCGGTTCATCTACCGGCTCATCCGGTGCGCCATATCGGCGGTGAGCAGTTTGAAGTAAATTCAACACCACCCCCGCCTTTCTCGGTAGGGCGGTATCAGCTGACCTTCCGCTGGGAATGACGGCAGCGAGACGGTGCTCACCCGCAGACCGCGCCGCTGACGAAGGGAGACCGTCACCGTGCCGCTGGGCAGGCGGTGGACGGCCTGCAGGCCGTCACCGTCACGGCAACCGACCTGACCGACAGCCGCGTTGTGTCCGAGGGAGCAGCTGGTGCTGGCGCAGGAGGTTTCTGCCGCGCCTGCTGTGACGGTTTCGTGCCCGCAGAGGCGACCGTGGAAAACGGACGCCGCTGCGGGGCAAGGGTGGCCGTGACCGGCGCAGAGCACCCCTGCTCTACCGCGCCCCACCGACAACGATGGATGGATGCGATGTTCCACAACCTGATGGCCCCTACACCCGCCAGATCGAGGAGGTCGTCTTTTTCCGGGAAAAACGGCGAACGGTTGAAAATTATTACGAAGCTGCGCAACAAATGCGGCAGCTATACCGTGACCGATACCATCAGGGCAATTGAACGCGGCGTGCTGGTGACCAGCGTGCTGCACCGTGCTTCCGGCGGGCGGAGCCGCAAGCGGCAAGATGCTTCCGACTGGACGCCGCCGCAGTTTGACGCGGTGCACCATTCGGGCCGCTGCGGCGAGAAAGCTACTGCGATATGAAAAACCGCCCCCCATCCGCGCCGACTGCACCGTGGCCGATATGGTGCAGAGCCGAATCTCCGCGCGCAGGAAAGCGGTGCAACCGCACAGACCGCACCGTGGCCGCCGCCTGTCAGCGATGGCAAGACCCGCAGTGGAGTCTTTGAGGCCGTGGGCCGCCCCCTTTGAGCTGGGCATCAAGCCTCTACACCGACCGCAAAGCTGCTGGCAATGAAGCACGCGAGGACGAGGTCTGCAGCACAGCACCTCCATATGTACGGTGCAGGCCCTTCCAGCAGTACCGGCAATCGCCTGCGGCCCGGCGTGCCGCAGAGTACCGCCATAAGCTGGATTCGACTGAGCATGCTGCAGTTCCTGTGCGCATCGAGGACGAGCCCGCCTGGCAACTGTTATAGCCAATGAGCGCCTGCGAAAACCGCAGGCGTTTGTATCTCGTGCCCAGCCCCTTGCCATGAAAGAGCATCATCATCTATGGCGCAGAGCAGCAACAGCGTAAATGCCGAACGGTAGCAATAT
>VOFK01001479.1_pt1 | contig 20834 bp, 25 predicted proteins | sample 5384121 | NCBI WGS metagenome assembly VOFK01 (sample SAMN12384730, study PRJNA508395) | human gut metagenome | isolation source: healthy gut J | host: Homo sapiens | reverse complement strand
AGGGAGGGGTGGGTTACCTCGGGAATCGGACGTAGACCAAAGTGGTGGCCTGCGGCAAAGGCGCTGACCACAGAGATAATACGTTGCGATCATCAGGCCATACAAATCAGTCCCTCATGTGCTTCATGTTCTTGCTCCTCCTGTTCTTTCAGAATCTTCCTCCAACTCCTCATCCTCTTCCTGACTTCGCAGTTCTGCGGTTGTGGATCAGAAGACACCCACCGAACAGCCGCGGCGATCGGTCCACCGCCCGCCAGCAGGAAAGGCCAGTTTTCAGTGAAAAGCTGCCATGCTGATCATATCGGTGGTCGGCTTCTCCTCAATCGGCTCGGGAACAACACCCAAATATGTCAGTACATAGGTGATACTCTCAATTCCCTCGGGGTAACATCCCCCACATACTCTGCGGTTGTGATGTATCCGGTTGCTGCATTGTAGGACGCCTTCGCAGAGTAGGCGGCAATGGCCTGATAGGACGAGGGCATCAGGCTTCTCCCACAAGATCGGTACCGGTGACTTGCCACCCACATTGGCAAGATTCAAAGTCCTGCCATCCTTACGGTAGTAGACGGGACATAAGACATATCATTGCGGTCCAGCTGGCCAATGGTCTTGGTTTCCGTCACCGTATAGCTCTTGGTGGTGTAACCTGCAGCCTCAGTGACAATACTGGTGTGATCCAGTGCGAGGGGTGCCTTTTGAAATTGCCATCATCGAATTCGATGGTGGGCTCCAGATTTTCAAGCACCACAGACAGGTCTTTCTTGGTTGTTTCAATGGTGATGATCTCCGTATGCACTTTTAGTTTCTTCAACGGGGTTTTCGGTTTTCACAATGTTTCAAAAGTGTAGAGGAAACCTTTCAGTTCAAAAGGTTCCTCGATCAAGGTTTGCTGCCGGGTCCTGGTCGGCGGGATCGTGTAGGTCTTGATGGCCTGCTGGCTGCCGTTGAGATTCTGGACCACGGTATCCGTAGGCACCTCCAAAAAGCAAAAAGCGTTGACGGACATGGCCAGCGTGAGCAGCACACAAAGTATTGCTTTTTTTTCATTTTTACGGGAGCCTCCTATTCTCAGTTTTTTTCCTGCGCAGCGTTTCTCCGCCGCAACTTTCGGGGTGCGCGGTGTTCGTTTCACGATGCTCTTTCCGCCTCCTTGATTTTGTATTCTACTGCGCGCTCCGGGTGCTCCCGTAGTGCGTCCAGTATTCTGATGGCTTGCTCCAGGGCCTGCATCGTGTCACGCTTCTGGCGTTTGATGAAGCCATGCAGGAGCAGCACCTGTCCGTTGGGGCAAAAGTAGAAGATGATGCGAACTAACATCTTGCTCTTTACCCGCAGCTCACACAGATCCCGATAGCGTTCCAGAGAAAACCGCTTGAAATGGGGTTCTAGCAGCTCCGGCTTATGGGGCTTGGACAGCTGATAAAGCTGCATGATGATCTTCTCCCGCAAGCGTGGATCGAGATCATCAATAAATTCCGGGAGCTGGGCAGGCTTATCCGGTGGCTGATAGACCAAAATTCCTTTCAAGATTAGAGCACCTCCTCGGAGTCACAAAGCTTTCAGGTGCAGAACATAGCTGTCTGCAAACGCGCCCGCAAGAGCAGGACTGACGCTGATCCACCAGATGGGATTGGGCAGGGGCCTGCCCCAGGGCGTCATACTGCAGGCAGATCAGCAGAAAACTTCTGCCGGGCGTCAGCTGTTTCAGCCGCCGAAAACAGTTGACCCAAATCATCCTTCACCATGGAATAATCCTGGTAAAAGTCACACAGCTCATCAAAGAGCAGCCCCGCAAATACTGCACTCAGCGTCAGCAGTGTCGTCTTGTTTGCTTCACCGTCTGCCTTGAGCAGATCCATTCTTTTCAGTCGTTCCTCGGCTCCACCGTCAAAAGGGGTTCTGTGCACGGCGCCTCGCGCTCTTTCTCTCAGTTCGTTCATTTCGTCACCTTCCTATGGCATAAAAAAAAGCCCGGCACCGCAAAAGCGGTGCCAAGAACCTATCTACCGACAGTTATTTTTTCTCATCCAAAATGGTTGCTCAAAAACTCAAGAAAGAGTTTTTCCAGCGCATCTTCACCTCCGACCTTTTTCGATATATGGAGCAAACTTCTTTCGCTCAAAGCTGAGTTTCTTCGGAGGCATAGCTGCTCTCCGTTCCTCGGCCGCTCTGGCCTCCCGCCATGCCGCATAAATAAGCTGGCGGTCTGCGCAGGGGTGGGGGACATCTCTGAACGATATAATTCACGGTCGCTATGTTCAACTGATAGCCTTCAATGGAACACATTTCGATAAATGCGCTGGGGATACGGCTTCGTAGTCAGCTATTTTTTCTGCGCAGGCCAGAGGCAGCAATTTCGGCTGTTCTTCCAGTATCTCTTGCAGCTCCGAGATGAGCTGGGTCATCTTAATTGCCTTGCGGATCTCGTATTCAACACCGAAAAACTCCGCTACAATTTTTTTTCGCGCGCTGTACCTTTGGCGAATCGCCAAAAGGTACCGGAATCAAAAAACTTCTGGCGAATTTCGCCTGAAGTTTGAATATCCAGATCGAAAACCCTTGCCTTCTCTGCGCCTCTAAAAGTGCTTTGTATGCCTGTCCACGCTCAATAATCGTTAAAATCCTGCCGTCGAAGCAGGGTTGGTGGCGATGGCGATGGTCGTAGCTCGCTCATCATCAGCATCAACGATTTCCGCCTCTATCTCTGACCAGTTATTCAACCGTCCTGCGTTGGTTCGATTGTGCCCAGCCAGAATCTCGTATTCATCCCGATAGGGAATGGAGCGAACATGATCCGTTCAAGCTGCCCTTCGGCCGCCATGTGCTCTGCCAGTGCCTGAAGTTTCGATGCAGAATAGGGCTTAAAATCCTATATCATGGTGAAAAGAAGGGGATGCAATTTGCTGATAGGCAATTTACACACCTTTGGCTGCGGAGCATTTGAAGGGGGTCTGGAAGAGCGTTTCATATGCAGCATTGCCGACCGCCTCAAGCTCGGATGCCTGCTGGGTGGCAAAAAGCATCCTGTTTTTTTGAGCATGGTACTCATACCGCCTTTACTCAAGCTGCAACACCTCCTCGGCCAGACACCGATACGAAACTGCCGCAGGGATTTTGCGGCCTGTAGACGAAGATGCTTTGACCTGCGGCCGGTGCCTCTGCAAGTTTTATGGTGTACTCGATTGGGTGAGAGAACACATTGATCTTTGTTCCATACACTATCTACAACACTTTCCCGAATACTTTCGCAAAGCTGCGGCGGACTGATACATGGTAATAAAGAATGCGATCTTCAGGCGATGGATTGAACTTGGGAGCGAACCAACTCAGCATTCCGGGATACCCTCACTTGCCAAAAAGTGTGCCTGCACCGGAATGATGCGGCGGCAGAGAGGGCATTGACCGTAAGTTCGTACTTCAATCCGCAATCAACGATGATGTAATCATAGTGGCTGCGAAGGATATCGGTGATCACAGCTAGCACTTTTCACAGGCACGATCTTCTGCCCCCATGGCGTGCTACTGGGGACATCTGCATAACCTGCAGGCGGGCCGCGGCATCGGCCACTCTCTTGTTACAAGGGATAAGATCAATTCCGAGATTCCGTTCTGATGATCGTCCGTTCAAGATGCGTTTCGAGATCTTCCGGGTAGTCAATGGCGGCAAGCATCAGATTGTTACTGTGCGCTTCTGTTCGGCCGGTGTATACCCAAAAAGAAGCCGTCAAGCTTCCCTGCGGATCATAGTCGACCAAGACCCTTTTTACCAGCCGCAGCGAGCGCGGCTCCCAGGTTTACTGTTGTGGTGGTTTTTCCAACGCCACCTTTTTGATTGGTGACTGCAATAACATGCTCACTCATGCAGAACCTCTAAGCAGTTCGATATGTTCTTTTGACTTCTCTCGAATATTCCCGTGGTATGCTTTTTGAAGCAACAAAATCCAGCAAAAATGGCTTCGGATAATATATAGTTTTCGGACAGGCGTAAGGCTTTTTAATCCCCAGTCTTTTGAGTCGTTCTTTCTGGATTGTACCCAAGAATCACACTGACCTGTTTTGGAGCCAGTACATCCGGCAGATGGGCAATATCCTGTTCGACAACCGTGCGAATCTCTGCCGAGAGCCGCTTCGTGTACCGTTGCACCGGACAGTATGGATATCTGTTACAACGATCACTACGCCGATACTTCGTGGGGTTTATGCTCTTATCCGCGAGGTATCGCTCGACTTCTGCTTTTGGTATCCGGTATCCAAGCCCCTGTTTTTCCGGGCCGTTCGGCTAAAACAAGTTCTGTCTCTATAAGCCATAGCGCTGTCCTTTTGCTGATGTGGGCAATTTTGTAGAAATCCTCTTTGCTCAGATAGTCACCGGGAATATCTGTAACTTCAACTCCTTTTTCCTCATACCCGCACCCTCAGCTTTCTGGGCATAGTCCTCGCTCAACACATAGTCGATGACGGACTCTTTGGGTATCCAGTAGTGCGGCTTAATGAAGATGGCCTTGACCTTTTTTGCTCACGGATCAGGCGACGGGCAAAGGGAATCACCGATCCCGCCCAGCATTTCCCGAACATCGAAACAGATACCAAATCAGGGTACTGTTTTGAATTGCCTGTCTATATTTATTTCTTATGTCTTTTTCATTTCCGAACCTCCTTTGCAAAATAGCCATTGGCAAAATAGGTTCGGTGCCATGTTTGATGGTTTTAGTTCTCTCCTAAAACCCGAAAATACGTCTGAGTTCTCCTCCTCGGTTCTCCGTTTCTTTCTCTCAAGGGGCCGAAGGAATGGTTCTCTCTTAGTTCTCTCCAAGTTGCGTCAGGAGAGAACTTTTTTGGGGCTTCTGTGAAGCCATTGAAAAATCAAGAGGCAACCGCAAAAAGCTTGTAATTGCAATGCTTTGGGGCGACGGAGGACTGCGGAGTGCTGCGGTGGAAATACGTGGGCCAAGCACTCAAAAGCCAGTAAGTCTGGCAGTATGAAATCTGATAAAAACCTTGATTTTTCAAGGCTTCCCAGTTACAATAAAATATGGCTTTTATAGTGAGTTCTCTCCTTGTTCTCTCTATGAGAATTTTAGGGAGTTTCTCGATAAAATGTGCCGGTGTGATGGAATGGTAGACGTAGCGGATTCAAAATCCGCCGGTGGCGACACCGTGTGGGTTCGAGTCCCACCACCGGCACCAAAAAAGGGAAGGCATGGCGCGCCCATGCCCTCCCTTTTTCACATATTGAAGCGTCGGCGGGCCTCCTCGCGCAGCGAGGGCACGCGGCGCACGACGCGCAGCGGGATGATGAGCCCGACGCAGATGACCACCACGACGAGCGACCACGTCGGCTGCCACGCCGCGCGGAAAAAACAGTCCATGCAGTATTCCACGCCCAAGCGCCATCAGCCCCACGGTGCCGATGCACATGGCGATCGCAGAGAGCCGCGACCGCCGCCCGCCTCGCAGCAGAAAGCTCAAAAGGAACACCAGCACGCACGCCCAGCCGAGGATGGGCATGGCGAGGCCGCGGAACCATGCGCCGCCGTTCAGGTCGATGGAGATGAGGAAGACGTACACACCGACCGCGGCGACGTCCGCCGTCAGACGGAAGAAGATGGGGATGCGCCGCGCGAGCATCGGCAGCACGAACCAAATCCACAGCATCACCGCCGCCCCGATGACGTAGAGCGACCAGGGCCGCTCGGTGGGCAGCAGCAGGTTCAGCACGCCGCAGCACAGGGATACCGACGCGAGCATCGCCGTGAGCAGCGCGGCCGCCGCACGGCGCGAGGCGGGCGGCACCTCGGCGGGCTTGGTGGGAAAATAGCTCGGCGCGTCGGGGTCCGGCTTCCATGCAGGCGTGCCGCAAAGCGGGCAGCGCGCCGCGCCGGGATCCAGCTCCACGCCGCAGTTGACACAGTATGACATATCGTTTTCGTCCTTTCGCTCCGCTCTTCAGCGGTTGCTCTCCACGCGCACGGGGATGCCCTCGCGCACGAGGAAGCGGAAAAAGTCGCGCTCGGTGTCCGTCTCCGTCTGCGTGCCGGCAAAGGTGATCTCCATGGTATCGCCGTAGCTGATGGAGGCGCAGTGACAGCGCGGCACGGTCGCCTGACCGAGGATGACCTCCGCGCCGCGGATGTGCGCCGCCATTTCCGGCGGCACGGTGAACGCGCCGGGGTTCGTATACGTGCAGGAATAGGGCCGCACGCCATGCAGGCGGTAGTTGAGCGCCATGACCGGATTCTTGAGCACGACCGGAATGAGGCGCAGGGCAAAATTCTCCGTAAAGCGGACGTTGCCGGTAAAGGCCGCCTGCAGCTCCTGCCGGTTGATGTGCAGCTTCATAAAATGGCGCACCTGCGAGACGATCTCGGGGAAGGTGTAGTCGCCGAGGCGCCGGGTCGATATACGGGCGGACGGTGGTGATGAAGTTGCGCAGCGTCTCGCTCGGGAACCATGCGCGCAGGTTGATCGGCACCGCCAGCGCCACGGGGCGCTCAGACGGTAGGGCTTCTCGCGCTTCTGCTTTTCCAGAATGACGTAAATGAGCACGGCGGAGAGGTACTCCGTGATGGAGGCATTATGCTTCTTTGCCTGCTCGCGCAGGTGGGAGAGCGGCACAAAGCCCATCGTGACATGGAAGGTGTAGAACGGCTCCGGCGTGCCGATATTCTGATAGGCCCTCGGCAGCCGCCGCAGGCCGAAGGCGTGGCGGCCCGCATAGCGGGCGTAGGCGTCCTCCAGCTCCTCCTCGCGCGGCGGCTCGTTCAGGTCGAGCACGCCGTTTCCCGCGGGAACGTCCACGCCGGTCTGGCGCAGGTATTCGGCAAGAAGTGTGCGGAAAAAGACGATGGCCCCGCCGCCGTCGGACAACGCGTGGAACACCTCGACGGAGATGCGCTCGCGGTAATAGTAAAAGCGCACGAGCCAGCCGTTGTCCTCGCGGAAGCGGACGGGCTGGCAGGGGTCGGAGACGTCCTCCTTCAAAAACGGTCCGGGCGCATGGTTCGGCTCGAGATAGTACCAGAACAGGCCCTTGCGGATGCGCACGGCAAAGCTCGGGAAGCGCGGCATACAGCGGTCGATGGCGCGCTGGAGCGCGGCGGGATCGACCTCCCTTTCCATCCGGGCGGAGAAGCGGTAGATGGCGGAATACTCCTCCTTTTGCAGCGCGGAGTAGAGAATGCCCGCGCTGTCGAGCTTGTACCATTTGCTGTCGGGTCTCGCCATCGTCGTTTCCTCCTTCCGCGCGGAATCGCCTCGGATGGCTTATTGTAGCACAGCGGCGCGCACACCACAAGAAAAATGACGGTTTTCCTTTTCTTTTTTACGCAAACATGATATTATACAGGCAGGAAGACCAATCACAGGCAGGAGATAACGATGGAAAACAAGCTGAACCTTCCGCTGAAAAAAGAAGAAAAAACGAGGCCGAGAGCCCGCGCCTCGATCCGCTGATGCGCGCGCTCAAGGCGCTGCACAGCGCGGGCGCGCCCGAGACCATGACCGAGGAGGAGCTGGAGCATCAGCGCCGCAGTCAGGAGGTCCTCGGCCGGCTGACCGCGCCGATGGCCGGCATGGACTACGAGGAATTTTCACTCGGCGGCATGAACGCCGCGTGGATGCGGCTCAAGGCTCCTCACGGCAGCCGTCACGCCATTCTCTACTGCCACGGCGGCGGCTACACGAGCGGCAACCTCGGCTACGCGCGCGTGCTCGCATCCAAGCTCGCGCACGTCACGGGCTATGACGTGCTGAGCTTTGAATACCGTCTCGCGCCCGAGCACCCCTACCCCGCCGCCGTCGAGGACGCGCTGCGCGCGTGGGATCATCTCATGCTGCTCGGCTACGGCGCGCGGGATGTCGTGCTCGCAGGCGACAGTGCGGGCGGCAACCTCGCGCTCGTGCTGTGCCATCGTCTCAAGGCGGCGGGCCGCCGCCTGCCCGGGGCGCTGGTGCTGATGTCTCCGTGGACGGACATGACGATGTCGGGCGCGTCCTACGCCGAGCGGGCGGAGAGCGACCCGATGCTCACGCCGGAGTACATCGAGGCCGTGCGCACCGCCGTTTACGCCGGCGGGCGGGACTACGCCTCGCCCGATCTCTCGCCGCTCTTTGCCGACCTTACCGGCTTCCCGCCGACGCTCATTCAGGCCGGCGATCACGAGATCCTGTATTCGGATGCCGAGATGCTCTGTCACGCGCTGGAGCGGGCGGGTGTTCCCTGCCGCTTCGAGGTGAGCGAGGGGATGTGGCACGTCTTTCAGATGTTCCCCCTGCGTAAGGCCGCCGCGGCGATGGAAAGCGTCGCGCGCTTCCTGCTGGAGCGGTGACGGCGCACCCCCTTCTGAATCCCATACCCTGAGAGGAGAAACGAATATGAAGCAGCCTCATATCCAGCTCGACGAGAGCTTGAACGTCCGCTATGCCATCCTGCCCGGCGACCCCAGGCGCGCCGAGCGCATCGCGTCGCACATGAGCGAGGTCGAGGACCTCGGCATGAACCGCGAGTACCGCAGCCTTGTCGGCAGCTATCGCGGCGCGCGCATTCTGGCCATGTCCACGGGCATGGGCGGCGTCTCGACCGGCATCGCGGTCGAGGAGCTGCATAACATCGGCGTGACGCACGCCATCCGCATCGGCTCCTGCGGAGCCTTACAGACAGAACATCGCTCCCGGTGAGCTGCTCATCGCCGCCGGCGCGGTGCGCGACGACAGGCACCTCTCGCGCCTATGTGCGCGAGGGCTATCCCGCCGTGCCGGACACGGAGCTGCTGCTCGCGCTGACGGAGAGCATCCGCGCGCAGGGCTTCGCCCACCGCCTCGGCATCATCCGTAGCCACGAGAGCTTTTACATCGATGACATCGAGGAGATCAACGAATACTGGTCGAAAAAAGGGCGTGCTCGGCAGCGACATGGAGACCGCGGCACTGCTGACCATCGGGCGGCTGCGCGGCATGAAATGCGCGAGCGTGCTCAACAACGTCGTGCGCTGGAAGGAGTGCATTTCCCACGGCGTCGGCTCCTACGCCGCCGGCGCCGACGCGGCCGCCGCGGGCGAGGAGCACAGCATTCTCGCCGCGCTGGAGACCTTTGCGCAGCTGGAAGCCGATAAAAAATAGGAAAAACGGGAACTTTTTCCAGTTTTCAGCGTCAAACCCTTCAGAGACCCCAAATAAAAGATCGAGGTGACGGAAGATGAAGAGAACGCTTGCCCTTTTTCTCAGCGCGCTGCTGCTCCTTGCCCTGCTCGCGGGCTGCGGCAGTAAGGCGGCGCCGCGCGACAGCGCGGCCAGCATGATGACCAACCAGAGCTACGCCAAAACGGACGAGAGCTTCGCCTACGACGAGCCGGAGCTCCCGACGCCCGACGCCGAGTAACGGCTGGGACGGCGGCGACAGCCGGACGCTCACCGGCGGCATGACCGCTCCGGGCGACGCGAAGATGATCTACCGTGCGAGCATCGAGGTGCAGACGCAGGACTACACGACGAGCGAGACCGCCATCACCGAGCTTGTGAAGTCCTGCGGCGGCTACTTTGAGAGCAAGAGCCTGAGCAATCGCTCAAGCGGCTACCGCTACGGCGAATTTACCGTGCGCGTCCCCGCGAAGGAGTATGAGCACTTCTGCGAGCAGGTCGGCTCGCTCTGCCACGTCACCTATATGTCCTCCTCGGCGGAGAACATCACCGAGGCGTACTACGACACCGACTCCCGTCTCAAGACCGCGCAGATCAAGCTCGAGCGGCTGCAGGAGCTGCTCTCGAAGGCGGACAATATGGCGGACATCATCACCATTGAGAGCGCCATCAGCGACACGGAGTACGAGATCGAAAGTCTCTCCGGCACGCTGCGCCACTACGATGCGCTGGTGGATTACGCGCCACCGTGAGCCTGACGCTCAGCGAGACCTACAAGCTCGATGAGAACGAGGGCGCGCCGCTGACCTTCGGCGCGCGCATCGCGCGGGCCTTCACGAACGGTCTGCGCGACACAGGCGTATTCCTTGAGGACCTTGCCATCGGCATCGCGAACAACCTTGTGTTCCTGGCGGTGCTGGCGGCGCTCGCCGTGGTCGTCGTGCGTGCGGTGCGCAAAAAGAAGCCGTTCGGCAGGCTCGGCAAAAAGAAAAGCAAGCTCCCCGCAGGCGAGGAGCCGAAAAGCGAAGAATAACCGATAAGGAGAAAGCGCCTATGAAGCTCACCTGGCTGGGCCATTCCTGCTTCGCCGTCGAAAGCGGCGGCTATCGCGTCGTGCTCGACCCGTATTATGTGGAGAGCTATCCACCGCTGCATACGAGCGCGAACGAGGTGCTCTGCTCGCACCATCACCGCGACCACGACTACGTGGATGCAGTGGAGCTCACGCCGCGCGGGGACAGTCTCTTCACAGTGGAGACCGTCCAAGCCTTCCATGACGATCAGGGCGGCGCGCTGCGCGGAACGAACACCGTCCACGTCCTCGCTGCCGAGGGGCTTGCGCGGCGTGCATCTCGGCGACCTCGGGCACGAGCTGAGCGGGGAGCAGCTCGCGCCGCTGCGCGGCTGTGACGCGCTGCTGATTCCCGTCGGCGGCTTCTACACCATCGACGCGGAGACCGCCAAGCGCGTGGCGGACGCCATCGCGCCGCGCGTGATCGTGCCGATGCACTACCGTCACGGCAGCCACGGCTACGATGTGATCGCCACGGTGGAGGACTTCCTGCGGCTCTATCCCGCAGACGAGGTGTACTGTCTTGACGGCAGCTCCTTTGAGCTGACGCCCGACGCGCCGCGCGGCGTGATCGTGCCGAAATTCATGGGCTGAACGCATATAGAAAAAGGAAGCGAAGGGGAAATACCGGGTGGTCGTAAAACAGTAAAATCAAAAAAATGGTGAAAACCTTGTGTTTTCAAGGGACGGCGTGACTTCGGTCACGCCGTTTCCTTTTCATCAGCTCATTCAGAGGGATAAAGCCCAGCCCGTCGTACTTGATGTGAATGTGCTGCACACGCTTCCCGCTGGATTTGTCCGGTGCGTCCACATAGATGGCGGACACCAGTTCCCGCAGAGCGTAGCCGTCCAGCTTATCGATGCCCACATACTTGTGCGCCGTCTGAATGAACTTCTCAATGTTTTCGTTCTGTCGTTCCTGTACTTCAATCTCCTGCTGCAAGGTGATCACTTCCGCTTCCAACTGCTTCTGCTCCGTTTCATAGGTCAGGCTCAGCATATCGAAGCGCTCATCACTCAGCCGTCCGCAGGCGTTGTCCTCATAAATCTTGATGAATAGCCTTTTCAGCTCGGTAATACGCCGCTCGTTGCTTTCAGACGCTTTCTGCGGATGCGGATTTGTTCACAGCTTTCCACGCGGAGCTGTTCCTCCATGATCGTGCCCGGAAATAATCCTCGTGTCGCAGGATATACCCCATAACTGCTTGAATGTGCTTTGAGAACCATCCGCTCCAAGACTTTGACGCGAATGAAATGACCATTACACTTTTCTTTGCTTTTTGCGATGCAGGGAGCAGTCAAAGAAAAAAAGTCCTGATCGAAATCGCCGTTGTTGGACGAACCGTACAGCATTTTGGAGCCGCAGTCCGCGCAGTAAACAAGTCCGGAGAAAATGCTGCTTCTTCCGTGCGGATCATTCGGTGACGCTGCTGGCGGATCTCCTGCACCTTTTCAAATACATCATCGTCAATAATGCGCTCGTGGGCATTGGGGAAAATCGCCTGCTTTTCAATGGGATTATCCCTTTGTTTCTTATCCCAGATAGAATTGGTGTAAGTCTTGAAGTTCACCGTGCAGCCTGTGTACTCCCCGGCGTTCCAGAATTGCCACAACGGTACTGCTTTTCCAATCATAAGGATCTTCCGGCTTTTTGTTCGGACTTTTGATGCCTTGCAATGCCTTATAACTGGCAGGAGTTAAAACCTTGTCCGCTTTCAGTTGGTTTGCAATCTGCTTTGGACCTCTGCCATCCATGCACATGGAGAAAATACGCCGCACCACATCGGCGGCAACAGGGTCGATCTTCCAGCGTCGGGGATTGTCCGGGTCTTTCAAATAGCCGTAGGGAACATTGGTTGTCAAAGGAACGCCGCATTCACCCTTTGCCTTATTGACAGCGCGGATTTTGCGGCTGGTATCTCGCGCATAAAACTCGTTGCACCAGTTTTTGATGCCCGCAAAATCGTTATCGGTGCTGTTGGGGATCAATGGTGTCGAAGTTGTCGTTGATGGCGATGAAACGAACACCGTTCTGCGGAAAGGTGAAGTTGGTGTAAAGTCCTGTCAGAGCGGAATTTCTACCCAGGCGGGATAGGTCTTTGGTGATACAGACAGCCACCCGTTCCGCCACTTCAATTTCCGCAAGCATCGCTTGAAAACCGGGGCGGTCATAGGTCACACCGCTCACGCCATCATCCACAAAAAATGTGGGATTCGGGAAATGGTGCTCCCGTGCATACCGCAAAAGCATATCCTTCTGATTTTCAATGGACAAAGACTCTCCGGCTCGTTCATCCTCCTGCGAAAGACGGCAGTAGAGTGCTGTGATTTTGTTTGTTGCTCCGTTCATTTCTGAATCCTCCTTTGGTGGAGCAACTGTCAGTACAGGATTGGTTGCTTCTATTGTACCAAGAGACTCTGTATTTGTCATTCGGAATCCTCCATCTTTTCTGCAAACTTTTTTATGGTAATACGCTCTAACTTGCGGACAAAGCTCTCTGTTCCCTCATAGCTGCCCGTGACGGTGTAAACCGTGCCGTGAATGACCTCGGTGACGGTCAATTCGGGAACCCAGAAAGCGGACAGGTTTTTCGCGCAGAGATGCCCGTCCTCGTTAAAGTAGCAGTTGCGCCGGGGATGATCGGACGGTAAGGGCTGCGGTTTGAGATACGGGTCTGGATTGGAGAAGTAATATTCCGCTGGCTCGTCGTGATCTGCCTTTTCCCATTCCTCGATTTCTGCCAGCAGATCATGGTCGATCTCGTGTTCAAATGGTTTGTTCTCGTTCATAAGTACCTCCTGATTTTCTATTCAAATTAGTGTTCAATTTCCTGCTTTTTCTGTCGCAGCTCGGTGTTCTGGCGCTTCTGTTCATGCTGCACCTCGTAGATGTTGTAATGAATCGCCCAGAGCTTTTTCACGTCGGCATGGAGCGGTGAAAGCTCCGTCTGAATGTCTTTATATTCCTGCTCCAACTGTTCCCGCTCCCTGCGCCATGCGGTGATGGGCAGCTTGCCGTCCTTAAGGTACGGTTTCAATTTGCGTTCTGCCATGTAGAATGTCCGCAGCTCGTTATTGTGTTCCGCTTTGTATTTCTGCCGGGACTTTTCAAAGCGGATGAATTTCAGCTTGTCCGCAGCAGGCTTGCCGGACTTGTAGTAGTCCATCATACGCAGCAGCTCGTCCACCTCCTTGATACGGACTTGCTTTGCCGACGCAGATTTTTTCATCGTATCGATCTTGTCCTGCATGGCGTGAAGTGTGTTATCCAGATCGTCCACAGTGTAAAGGCTTTTGGATTGTAGAAAAGCTAAACGCCTCGGCATAGCGCTGCAAATTGGCGTTCTTCGCCTTATTGCTGTATGCGCCCTTGTTACGATTGCGCAATGCAGCGCCAGCAGATCGTTGAGCGTGGGCGGCTGGGGCTTGGCAAGCTCGGCTTTTACGTCCCTCAGCCAGCCGATCAGCGCGGCGATTTTCTCTTTTGCCTCCCGTAGCAGCGCGTTGGTTTTCCGAATAAGCGGTTGAGATCGCCTTTGTCGGTGCGGATGCCCTTTGCCTCCATTGCCCGGACGGTGGGACCTTCGTGCTGGGTTGGAATCTGCTCCACACCCTGACGGGCAAAGCTGCGATGGTCAATGCGACAGTCCAAGCCTTTTTCGGCAAACTTGGCATTGCACAGGTCAGCCCATGCCTGCCGCCACGCTTCCAGCGTTTCGGGTTTCCCCAATCTGTTGTAGGCACAGCATTGAACACATAATTGCCTGCCTCGTCCAGAACGCGCTCCTCATGTGTGCCATCCAGCACATATTCCCGCCGCTGCTTGTTGCCCCACCTACCGTCCGGCTCAATGGGGCGAATCGGACACATGACATGAAAGTGCGGATTAGAAATGCCGCCGTCCTCCTTGTCGGGCTGATGCACGGCAAAGTCCGCTACCATGCCACGGTTCACGAAATTGTCCAATAAGAAATTGCCTTGCAAGATCGATGTTCTCCTGCATGGAAAACTCGTTCTGCAAGGCAATGTCAAAGCTATATGCAAGCTGTGCTTTCTTGCCGCGCTCGGCTTTCTCCACGGCGTTCCAGAGCATTTCGCGGTCTGCGTACTCAGGCGGGACGTGTGGTGGGAGTAGGATTTCAGAACAGATTACGCCGCCCTTGCGGGTGTAGTCGCTGATCTCGCCGTAGTATTCACTGTGCAGCTTTTCCCCGGCACGGTAGGCGGCAGCAGCCACGGCAGATTGCCCCACGCTGCGCTTGATCTGCGTCACATGAAAATGAAAAAGTGCGATACTCAGTCACCTCCTGCATGGCTGCTGACAGCTTCCGTGAGCAGTCTTTGCGTGTCTGTCAGAGCAAAGAGCTGTTCGGCAAAAGCATAAAACGCGCTTTCGCTCAACTCCTTTGTCTGCGGTGCGACACTCTCGATGGCAGCACCACGGGTGATAAGCCGGTGCGCCCGCTTGCGCCGCTCACCCTTTTCGTAGTAGGCGGCTCGGTTTTCGAGCCGCTGAATTTTGTGCTGCTCCTGCGCAAGTTGCTGTTCGACCTTTCTCTCTCGGCTTGCAGCTTTTCAATTTCTTTCTCGTGCATGATTTCAACCTCCTGACTGTTAGAACGATGGATAGAAAAAAGACCGCCTACGTTTTTCGGTAGACGGTCTGACTCATGGTATGGGATTTTCAGACTTTGCGGCGGAAATGGTCCCGTCAAGATTTATGCGCAAAATTGTTTGCAGGCTCCGGCTGAGTGAAGTCAGCCGGCAATAGAGGCGTCGTCCATGGTCGCCTCCAAGTGCTTCATGTTCATGTATTTCTTGCAGCCCCACTGCGTCCCTGCCACGTGGCGTAGCCTCGCGCAGACCAGCATCAGGGCGGAATTTCCGTCAGGGAACGTCCCTACCACCCGCGTCCGTCGGCGGATCTCACGGTTCAGCCGCTCGATCACGTTGTTTGTACGGATGCGGGTCCAATGCTCACTGGGAAAATCGCAGTAGGTCAGTGTCTCCTCAATGCCGTCCTCGACCTTCTTGGCGGCCTCCTTCAGCTTCATGGCGCGCAACTCGGCAACGACGGCCTTCGCCTTCTCGCGGGACGCCTTTTTGCTCTCCTGGGCGTGGATCGCCTTGAGCATTTTTGCCACAATTTTGACCTTGGATTTGGGCACAACGGAGAAAACGTTGCGGTAGAAATGCACCGTGCAGCGCTGGTATTTGGCGTCCGGGAACACCTCGCCCACGGCCTCCAGCATCCCCATGCACTTGTCGCCGACGATGAGCTTCACGCCATCCAAGCCGCGTCCGCGGAGCCACTGGAAGAAGCTGACCCAGCTGGCCTTGTCCTCTTTCATGCCCTCGGCAGCGCCCAAAACCTCACGAAAACCGTCCTCATTCACGGCGATCGCCACCAAAACAGCTACATTTTCGTACTCTCCACCCCAGTTGCGGCGCAGGTAGATGCCGTCCACATAGACGTATGGATAGCGCCCGCCCTGTAACGGGCGGTTTCGCCAGTCCTCGATGTGGACGTAGGCTTTCTTGTTCAGCTCGCTGATGGTAGCGGGCGAGACCTTGCTGCCCCACAGTGCCTCCGTGATGTCCTCTACCCGGCGCACGGAGACACCCGCCAGGTACATCTCGATGAGGGCCTCCTCCACGCTGCTCTCCCGACGGCGGTAGCGCTCGATGATGGCAGTCTCGAAGGACACGCCCTTGAGCCGCGGCATGTGGAGCGTGACGTCGCCGGAGGTCGTGGTAAGGCTACGGTCGTAGTGGCCGCTGCGGTAGCCCTGACGGGCCTCGCTGCGCTCGTAGCGGGCGGCTTGTGTCAGGGACTCCGCCTCCTTTTCCAACAGCTCGTTTAGGGTTTCCTCCACACTGCCGCGAACCAATTCCTTGATTTGGCCCTTGATTACTTCCTCGTTTAGCTGTACAATTTTCTCGGACATAGTTTGCTGTCTCCTTTCGAATGTTTGTGTGGTAACTTCATTCTACCAGAGCCTGCAAGCTATGTCTTCTTTTATGCTTTTTTTAATTTGCGCAACTTATTGTACATTATCGGAAATGGTCTGCGCCAGCAGACGGTTTCCGCTACAAAGTGCGCTGGGATAGACGCGCAAGCGTCGCAAGGGGAGTGCAGCCCCTGTACGGAACGGGTGACGCAAAGCAGCCGGACATTTGTCTGTCCGGGCTGTCTGCCTCGCAGAGCACATACTCCGTCAGGGAGAGTATAAGTGCGCCCTTTGTTCCAAGGGATATTTCCTCCTATTCCGAATAGTGACGTTCAATGCTTTCTCATATATTCCGATACAAACATATCCCATTTCTTGTCAATACATGCAAAAAAAGTCAAATGGAGTATCTCCAGAAATCTTATGAACCAAATCCGGCAAAACCAGTTCTATCAAAGAGCATATACTTTGTTTGTCCTTTTGTATATTTGGTCCAATAAGTTCTTCGGGTAGAAATCTCTGTACTGATAGATATTCCCCATTGTTTCGGAGTACGGAATAGGAGAATAACAGGCATTCGCACATATTCCCCCGCAAATCCTCTTCCAACTCTTTTCTGGTCGGTTTACAAGCCTTGATTGTTGAAATTTGCTCTCGAATTTCAGGACTCTTTTAATGCTTCATACAGAGTCTTGAGAGCGATTTTTTGTATTCTCGAAGTTTCTCTGCATCTGTCAGTTGCTTCTTAGCTGTTCTTTTCTTTTTTTTGCTTTTTAGTATCAGGTTTCTTAAACTCCGGTGCAACATTTTTACCCTGCTCAATGGCTTTCTCACAATCTCATCCACATATCAGCAAGCACAGACTGATTAGCCCTCAGCAGCTCAGCGCCTTTCTCAGTAAGCGCGTACACAGGATTTGGGGAAAAGCTGTCGCACCCTATGTTCATCTGCATCTTCTATTAGTCGCTGAATAAGAACGCTCTTTGCCCCGCTCGCTTTTCATCGAAAAGATCGGACAACATTGTTTTTTTAAGCTGTTCCCTGTGAGGGTCGAAAGCGCTTTCCCCAAAACTTTGCTTCCTCAAATATCCATCTGCAACCACAGATTGCAGATATGGCAGGAACATCTTGAATACCGTACTGCTCCGTCCATTTTGTGACCACGGCTGTTCTGCGGTGCGGGGTGACTTTGCATACTCTGCAATAAACACAGCTTCTATATCGTCTTTAGCAGTAGGGACGGTTAAGCTCTCTTCCGTTGACATAAGTAGTGGTCGTTAGTTTTCCGGAGTTAAGAAGGTCATCAACAGCCTTTTTTATATTCGGCTTCTGCTTTTTGAATTTCCCCTTTTCCGCTGTCGTTCTTGATCCTCTTTTATGGCGGAGGCAACAGATACGCCAATTCCAAATAACGATGTGGCAAGTCAGTGAGTTCCCCCAAGTGGAGATGTTCGTCTGTTTTTCCCTTTTGCAATATCTGTGATGTCGGTCGCTGCTTTCTTCGTCATCGGCAGAATTGGAAAACTGGACTTTTCAACATTGCTGCCATAGTATATTTCCACCGTATCCTTTGAGAAAAATGAACTTGCACTAAGCTCTACATTCTTTATATCCCTAAGTGGAATAGTTTTCTTTGATGATGAAAAAAGAATCCGGAAGATTTGATGATAACATTCTTCTCATCAATTTCAATAGTTGCTGTCCGTCCCTTATATTGCTTCGTCATATTTGCATCAACCTCCCCTCCGTTGTAGTACAGTTCTAATTGTTATTCATACCATACTTTATTGTTTGAAAAACCCGTTTCCAATACGATTCGCGTTGAATAATATCCTCACGCTTTGTACGCATATCAAAGATCTCCAAAATGGGTATGAAAAATTTTCTACGATGTAGTCCGCTCCATTGTTTTCAGTTCTTCAAAAGCCTTATTGCCGCCTGTAAGATTCGTTACATCGGCATAAGATGACCAACGCTGCCAGATGCCAGCAATATCCCCCGTCGCCGATCCGATATAGAGCTGTCCTCTTGAACGGTCTGTAATACAGTAAACGCCTTTTCACGCTGGAAAGAGCATTTTTCCACTCAGGAGCGTCAGCTTGATAATGGTCTGCAAATCTTTATGGCTCAAAAGTACTTTGCTGTATCCGGGGAATGCGCCAAGTTTCGTAGCCGGAGCAAGTTCGTATACTTCGGGGTCAAAATCTCTTTGAACAGACTGATATGGCTTGTTATAAATATCTCTGCCGATTGGCTTCTTTAGTCTAATAATCAACCGCTTTGCGATAGTCCGCGTAATCAGGGAGAAGTGTAAGCTTATACCCAACAGCATCAAATACTTCCGGGAGAATTTTTTCAACCCGGTACATTCCACCGAAAAATATAATATTGGGGACCATAAGGATAATACTGTGCAAAAGCCAGAAGATAATCCGCGTGATTCAAATTGTTATTTGCCTGTTTGCGCTTATGCGCGTTCATTGCAACCCATTCAGGAGCATCATCCAACAGATAGTCCCATGCACGCAAAGCAGTATTCCCTGCATTCATGTTAAATTTGACTTTCGTCTTATCCGGAAAATCGACTGGCATAAAAGTCTGAGAATTTGATCATACGGTTTTCACCTCATTTTCGATTTTATCATATTGCACAGAACTTTTCCAGTCTCGAATCAAAAGACTTGTTATTTGTGTTGCAAGCCAGACTAACATTTTCATTTTCGCTTCTGCCACACAATGTCATACCCCAGTGCGTCTGCCAGCTCTACCGCCTCGCCGTAGCGGAGCGAGCCGCGTTTGAGCTTACCGGAGAGATTGGGGACGCTACGGCTCCAGCCGTACTCGTCGGAGAGGTAGTCCACCACCTCGGTCATGGTCATGCCGGTGCGGACAATGTAGGACTTGATCTCGTTGCGATAGGTTTCAGATTTTCTCATATTCAAATGTTCCTCCTGTTTTTTCGGTGCGCTCTATGGTAAAATAGGTTTGTCAGATCGTGACACCCGTTCGCCATAGGGCGCTGATTTTTGATATACGGCTTTTCGCTGGAACTGCCGCCGATGATATGTTGGTCACGGGCTGCACCCTCAGCTTTTGCCGTCTGCTGTGTCTTTGCGTGAAACGGCGAAATATCATGTTGAACGACAAACGTCATTCGCTGCTGAATAGCGCTCTATTCCGTGCAGATAACCGCACAGAGCAGAAAACCATTTCGCCGTTTTCACTTGCTTTGATTTTGACTTTCGATTTTGCCGCTCTTTCCGAACGTCGTTCCTGCCCGGAGGATCGCTCCCGGCGTTTCGTTCTCCTTGGTGCGCTGGATGCGGCACTTCGCCGGAGAACATATCCCGTTCGGACGGTCATGCAATTTTCAAGGTTCAGGTGCGATTGCAAGACCATTTTAGCGAAAAATATAGCCCTCTCCCGTATATCCAAGAGGTCGGAAAACGCGCTGAAAAACTGCAATTTCCACGCTCATGGACAAGACCGGGAAAGGGCGGAAATTTGAAGGGAGGACGCCGTTATGCAGCCAAAGCTCACCATTCAGGAACGGCTCAAAGACCTGCGCGTGGAGCGCGGTCTGACGCTGGAACAGCTTTCTGCGGAAACAGGCATCTCAAGGTCTGCGCTGGGAAAATACGAAGCCGACGATTTCAAGGACATCAGCCCGTTCAGCATGGTGGAGCTGGCAAAGTTCTACGGTGTGTCCACCGATTACCTGCTGGGGCTGACAGAACAAAAAAATCACTCAAACACAGAGCTGGACGCTCTGCACTTGGGTGATGATGCAATCGAAGTATTGAGAACGGGCAAGTTCAATCACCGACTGCTGTCGGAGCTGATCTGCCACAAGGATTTCCAGCGTTTCATGCTGGACGCCGAGATTTACGTTGACCGGATCGCGGATATGCGGGTCAACGACATGAACGCCGTTCTGGAAGCGGTCCGGCAGATGGCACTGATGAAAAACGGCGGCGAGGAAAATGATCTGCACCTGCGGACGCTGGAAGTCGCGCAGATCAGAGAGGACGAGTATTTCGGAAGCTTGATTGCAGATGACCTGAAAGGTATTTCCGTGACATTCGGAATGAACATCGTCCCGACACCATGACTGCGGATGAAACATCCCTTGTTGCAACCGTGCAGGGGCAGTTGCAGGATGCGATGAATTTTGAGGGCAGTTCCGAGGAAAAGCAAGTCCGTGCGCTCATGGCAACAATCGGACTTGATTATGACACACTTACGAAGGAAGAGTTTGTCTCAATCATCAGCGGACTTAAAAGTCCAAGTACCTGAAAAGTCCCATCAACCAGCGCGGAAAAGCACAACCGCAGCTACCACACGGAAAGCGCAGCAAAAAACGCAGATAGAGAAAGGAGTACACGATGGACGAAATTAAAAACATTATGCGCCAATTCAGGCACGGTGCTATGGACAGTGAATGGAAATAGTTTATTAAATCTATAAAGATCTCCAACATTCACGGTTGACCGGGCAAGAATTAATTCTTAATTTTCCTGTTGTTGCTATTGTTGGCGAGAATGGCATAGGTAAAAAGCACATTTCTAAAAGCCGCGGTATGTGCATATAAAAACAAAAATGGGCAAACATTTTACCCTTCGAAAAAATGTTTGTAAGCACTCGCTGGGACGAAACCGGACAGCAATGTGGCT
>VOFK01002439.1_pt1 | contig 20842 bp, 23 predicted proteins | sample 5384121 | NCBI WGS metagenome assembly VOFK01 (sample SAMN12384730, study PRJNA508395) | human gut metagenome | isolation source: healthy gut J | host: Homo sapiens | reverse complement strand
TGGGCGGCAAGATTACGTATTGCTGCAAATTTCTCGATGAAGTACCGGTCGTGCGACACGAACAGCAGCGCCTGCGTATAGTCGCTCAGTGCGTCCTCGATCCACTCGCGGCTGGCAATGTCGAGGTGGTTCGTCGGCTCGTCGAGGATGAGGAAGTTGATCTCCCGGCGCATGAGCATGCACAGCCGCAGCCGGGACAGCTCGCCGCCCGAAAGCGCCGACACGGCTTGAGCACGTCCTCGCCGCAAAATCCGTAGGCGCCGAGCTGGTCGCGCGCCTCCTGCGGCGTGCACTTGCACTCGTAGAGCATCGTGTCGAGCATGGAGCGCTCCGGCACGGCGAAGCGGACGATCTGCGGCAGGTACGCCGTGCGCACGGAGGGCCCGCGCTGCACCCAGCCGGTATCCGGCGTCTCCTCGTTCATGACGAGCTTTAAAAATGTCGTCTTGCCGGCGCCGTTGTCGCCGATGAGGGCGATGCGCTCGCCGCCGGTCACGGTCAGGTCGAGGTCGTGAAAGAGCGTCCGCTCGCCGTAGTGCTTGCTCAGACCCGACATGGTCAGCACGTCGTCGCCGCGAAATTCCTGCGCCGTGAAGTGCACGTTGAGCTTGCGCGCCTCGGTCGGCCGCTCGGTCGTTTCGAGCTTTTCCATGCGCTTTCGATGGAAAACGCGCGCTTGTGCAGTTTGTCGTTGCCCATGAAGGCCCAGAGGTGCAGCTTTGCCGCCGCCTCCGTGAGCTGCTGGAGCTTGGCCTGATCCTTTTCGTATTTTTTGAGCTGCTCGTCAAAGCGGCGCTGCCGCTCAACGACGTAAAAGCTGTAGTTTCCGCTGTAAAACTCCGCCTGCCCGGACGTGAAGTCGATCGAGCGCTGCACGACGCGGTCGAGGAAATACCGGTCGTGGCTGATGACGAGCACCGTGCCGCGAAAATGTAGCAGATATGCCTCCAGCCACTCGGTCGCGCGCAGGTCGAGGTGGTTGGTCGGCTCGTCGAGCAGGAGAATGTCCGTGTCCTCGAGGATGAGCCGCGCGAGGTTCACGCGCGTTTTCTCCCCGCCGGAGAGACTGTCAAACGGCTGCGCGCGCATCGCGGCCGGAATGTCCAGGCCGTTGGCCACGCGGTTGCGCTCGTGCTCCATGTCGTACCCGCCGAGACGGCGGAAGTTTTCCGACAGCCGGTCGTACTCCGCGAGCAGGGCGGGGGAGTCGTCCGTCGCCATGCGCGCGGTGAGCTCGTTCATGCGCGCTTCCATGTCGTAGAGCTGCCGGTGCGCCTCGCGCAGCACGTCCTCCGTCGTCCAGCCGTCGGGGTAGACCGGGATCTGCGAGATCAGCCCCAGCCGCCGCCCGGAGGCGATGGACACGGTGCCGGCATCCGGCTGCAGTTCGCCCGAGAGGATGCGGAAAAACGTCGTCTTGCCGCAGCCGTTGCGCCCGAGGATGCCCACGCGCTCGCCGGCGTTGACGTCGAATGTGATACCTTTTAATATGTCGTTGCCCTGCTCAAAGCCCTTGACGAGCCCGCGGACGGATAGATCGATCATGTGTGACTCCTAAATTACTTGTTCACGGCCGCCTGCAGCACGGTGTTGGCCACGGCGCCCGCATTCGTCAGACCGCCGCCGGCGTTTTCCACCAGCACGACGAAGGCGTACGGGTGCGCATCGTCGAGCAGGAAGCCCGTGAACCAGGCGTGCGACGTGCCGTCGCCCACCTCGGCGGTGCCGGTCTTGGCGCAGAGATTCAGGCCCGGGAAGCGGTTCGTGCCGTAGTGGGCCGAGACGTTGTAGTTCATCATGTCGCGCAGCTTGTTGGCGGTCGTGCCGCTCAGCAGGTTCGTGGTCGAGCCGCTGGGCGTATCGAGCAGCAGCGACGGCTCCACGACGCTGCCGCCGTTGGCGATGGCCGAGACGTAGCGCAGCATGGAGTACGGGCAGATGAGGTCCTCGTACTGGCCGATGCCCGACCAGGCGAGGTTCGCGCTGCCGGACGCGCCCTTCGTGAAGCTGCCGGCGAGCGTCGGGATGCCGCTCAGCGACTGGGAATCGAGGAAGCCGAGCTTCTTGGCGTAGCTCTCGATGGTGTCGGCTCCGAGCTCGAGCGAGATCTGCGCGAATGCGCAGTTGCAGGAGTTGGCCAGTGCATCCTCAAACGTCTGGCTGCCGTGCACGCCCGTGCACTTGACGCTCACGCCGTTGACGTCCAGACTGCCCGCGCAGGAGAAGCGGCGGCTGTCGATGTCCTTGATGTTCTCGATCGCGGCGGCGGAGGTGATGAGCTTGAAGATGGAGCCCGGCGTGAACGAGCCGTTGATGCAGCGGTTGATGTACGCGCCGTCCGGCACGTCGCCGTCACTGCTGGGGTCAATGCTCGGGCCGGAGACCATGCACAGGATCTCGCCGGTCTTGTAGTTGCTCACGAGCACGGCGCCCTTGCGCCCGGCGAGCGCTTCATAGGCCGTGACGCACAGGCTCGAATCGAGCGTGAGCGCGACGGTGTGCCCATCGGTCGCGTAGGTGCCGGTGATGGGGTTATAGCCCGAGAGCTGCTTGGAAAATGCCTTGAGCGCGCCGGTGCCGACGTTGCCGGTGTAGTCGCCGACGGCCTGATAGCAGGCCGTGCGCACGGCGGCGTCGTCGGCATAGCTGCGCGAGCCGCCGTTTGCCGTCGCGAGCACGACGCCGCTGCGGTCGGTGAGCGTGCCGGTGCTGAGCACGCCGCTGGTGTAGACACTGCTGTTGGCGGCAAAGGTCGCCCACTCGGCACCGTGTTCGATGTAGCGCACGATGTACACGCCGATGCCGCCGAGCACCAGCACGGCGACGAGCAGCGCGCTCATGGCGCGGCGTTTGACTTTGTTCATGCCTGCGCCTCCTTGTTTTTACGCGATGGTAGCCGCACCACGAAGCTCGCGCCACGCCGGGTGTCGGCCGCCTTGATGTAGGCCAGCAGCATCCAGCACGAGAGCATGCTCGACCCGCCCTTGGACACGAACGGGAACGTCACGCCCGTGAACGGTAGGATGTCGAGCACGCCGAACACGTTGAGCGACATCTGCACGAGCATGAGCGTCACGGTGGCGCAGCCGGCGATGACGTAGTACGACGAGCGGCCCTGAGCCGCGTTTTTGACGGTGAAGATTGCGAGGGCGATGATGGCCAGCATCGCGCACAGCGCCACGATCAGGCCGAGCTCCTCACACAGCATGCCGAACACCATGTCGGTGTTGGCGGCAAAAATGTTTTTCAGCCAGCCGCAGCCCGCGCCCTGGCCGAACAGGCCGCCGGAGGCGGCCGCGCTCAGTGCGCGCGTCTGCTGATAGCCCGCGCCGGAGACGTCCTCCCACACGTGGCCCCAGGTGGCGAAGCGCTGCGCCACGTGCGGCTTGATGCTCAGCACCAGTGTGCCTGCCATGGCGGCGGACGTCACGGCCAGCAGCACGGTCGCGATGCTGCCCGAGCGCATGAAGGCGATGACGAGGAAGGTCGCAAAGAAGATGAGCGCGGAGCCGAAGTCGCCCATCAAGGCGAGCCCGCCCACGCAGATGGCGGAAAAGGCGATGAAGAGCAGGATGCTCTTGCTGCGGAACATCCGGTTGAGCGACGTCGCGCCGACGTAGATGAACGCGACCTTGATGAGCTCTGACGGCTGCAGGGAGAAGCCCGCGATCGTCAGCCAGTTTTTCGCGCCGAACACCTCGCGCGCGGCAAACAGGTTCAGTGCCAGCAGCGCCAGCGAGATGATGGCCGCCGGCCAGCGCAGCGCCTTGACATGGCTCAGATCGCGCAGCCACCAGCCGAGCAGGAAAAACAGCGCGATGCCCACGATGATGAGGATGATCTCCTTGGTCAGATCGTCCGGCGTGCTCGTCGCGCAGATCTCGAGCCCGAGCGTGCACAGGAAAAACGCGATCGTCTCGACCTCGAAGCCCGAGCGGTCCATCGTGCGCATGAGCACGTAGCAGAACCACTGCGTGAGCGCGAGGGCTGCAAACGACATCAGAATGCCCAGCAGATGTGCGCTGTCGGCCGAGGACACGAACTCCAGCGCCAGCAGCAGCTGAAACACCGTCAGGAAAAAACAGCGTGCCGCCGGCGGAGACCTTCCGCCCCGCGATCGTGCGGCGCTGCTCCTGCACGGCGCGGCGCTCCTCGCTCATGTCGGCGAATTTGAGCATATGCGTCGAGCAGCGGAGGATATCGCCGCTGAACACCTGCGTCGGCTCCGTGATCTGTTCGCCGTTGAGGTACACGCCGCCGCTGCGGCTCAGATCGCTGACGGTCCACTCGCCGGCGTCGTTGCGCATGAGCACGGCGTGGACGTTGGCCACGTCGGCATACGGCAGCGTGATGTCCGCGCTGCGGGCGCGGCCGATCAGGCACTCCCAGTGCAGCAGGGGATAGACCTTGCCGTCCGGCGTGACGAGATGGCCCCACGTCTCCGGCTCGGCACGGCCGTAGAACATGGATGCGATGCAGCGGATGAGCACGATGAGCGCGATGACCGGCAGAATGAAGTGCGCGGCCTGCGCGGCATAGGCAGTTACGGCGGCAGACACGGCGTCCGCCTCCCTTTCCAAGGCTCCCGCGCGGGAGCGGTACATTTATAATAAAGCGATAAAAAAATCAAAGCCATTATACCACGGCAAAAATCCATTGACAACCACTGCCGGGCATCCTAAAATGAACGTATGATGAAACAGACGAAATTTTGGGTCCTTTTGTTCGCCGCGCTCGCGATTTTGGGCGGCGGCGCGGCGCCTTTGCTGCGCGGCCACGGGCAGAACGGGGCAGACGGCCGTCATCCGGGTCGACGGCGAAGTGTATCAGCGCATCGACCTGCGCGCCGTGACCATACCATATGATATAGAGGTGCAGACCGACTGGGGCATGAACACCGTGCACGTCGAGCCCGACGGCGTGTCCGTCACGTATGCCGACTGCCCGGATCTCCTGTGCGTCCAGCAGGGGAAGATCACCACATCCGCCATCCCGATCGTCTGCGTGCCGCACCACCTGACGGTGCAGATCGAGGGACGCCATGAAGGGGACGAAGCGTCTGGCCGTTCTGGCCATGTTCACCGCCATCGCGCTGACGATCTTCGTTGCCGAGGCGCAGATCCCCGCCCATTGTGCCGATCCCGGGCGTGGCTCGGCCTTGCCAATATCGTCACGCTCATCGCCATGGCCCTGCTCGGCCGGCGGCAGGCAGGGGAGATCCTGCTCGTGCGCATTGTGCTCGGCAGCGTTTTTACCGGCGGCGTGTCGGCGATGCTCTTCAGCATCGCGGGCGGCGTGGCCGCCTATCTTATCATGTGCCTGACCATCCACCGCTTTCCGGAGCGGCTGCTCTGTCGTGAGCGTGCTGGCAGCCTTCGGGCACAATGCCGGGCAGCTGCTGGTCGTCGCCGTTCAAATCACGGGCACGCCGTCCATTCTGGTGTATGCGCCCGCGCTCGTTGCGGCGAGCGTCATCACCGGGGCGTTCACCGGCGGCAGCCATGTAGTCTTTCAGCGTGCTGCGCAAAACCGGATATTTTCCGCAGACATGAGCCAGTCTTGTCATTTTTCTGTAACATTTTAATGGCCTGTATTTTAAAATATTCGATATGTTAGAAGCCGCAGTTTTTGTGAAAGCTGCGGCTTTGCTGTGCAAACGACAAAAAGCGCAGAGAATATATAGTAATATACATCAAAAATGCACGCGAAAAAAATTTCAGAAATGTTAAATCTGTTTTAAGTATTGACTTCCTGAGACGGCGCGCTATAATGCATCCGCGATTGAAAGATGGGAAGATTTAGGCTGGTATCAGCCGGTTACACGATCATTTTCTTCCCGCGCCGGGCGGACCCGGCGGAGCTTTCCAGACGATTTTTGATGCTTATGAATGCTTTTGATAAACCTGTCCAATCGAATACGGAGCAGACGGGGCGCGGCCATGGTTTCGCGCGGATGTTCGACCGTGTGTGCGCGTTTCTCGATGAGCGTGTCGGCGGCGCGTCTGCGCTCGTTGCCGCCTGTCAGAGCGTGGCTGACCGCTTCTGGCACAGCAAGCTGTACCTTCCCGGTCTGCTTTCTGATGCTCGCGGTGTTCATGGCGGCCGGACTGCCGGTCGTGGGCGGTGTTCTGGTCATGTCCACGCTGATCTTCCTGCTGCTGTTTTGCGACGATCTGCTGAGTATCCTGTTCCCGGTTGTGCTGCTGGCCATGGTGGGCACGGAGTTTTATGATGAGCTCTACAGCCTGCTGCGCTTCTGGTGGATCGGTCTGCTGGCCGCGGCGGCGCTGCTCGTGCACATCGGCGCCTATGCCCGCGCACCGCGCAACGGCGGCTGCCTGCACGGCATGGTGGCCGTGTCGGTCGCGACGCTGCTCGGCGGTCTCGGCTTCATCTCCCGCGAGGAGTATTTCTCACCCACTGCGCTGTACTATTCCCTTGGCCTTGGCGTCGTGATGCTGCTGGCCTATCTGCTGTGCCGCAGCGAGGCGGACCGTGCGCGCGATTATGACGTCGCCGAGCGTATGCTGCAGATCCTCGCCGGTGGTCTGTTTACGGGCTTCGTGGTGGCGCTGTTTTATGTGCGCAACCTTCAGGAGTTCCTGCAGGACTTTGCCACGCTCTACTTCAAGTACCGCAACTTCAGCGCCACGATGCTGCTCATCGCGCTGCCCGCCGCGGCGTACTTTGCCGCGCATGACCGGCGGCACTTCCTGTCGGTCGCGTTTTTGTACTTCATGCTGCTCATGACCGGCTCACGCAGCGGCCTGATCTTCGGCACGGCGATGCTGCTGCTGTGCCTGGCCTATGTGTATTACTGCAATCCCGAGCGCCGCGCGTTCTATCGCCGCGTCGGGCTCATCAGCCTGATTCCGGCGGTCGCGCTGCTGATCGCGCTCGTGCCGCGGCTGTTCGCCTCGCGCATGGTCGACGGCGCGCTCATCTCCCCGGATGACAGCCGGTACACGTTTTTCATTCAGGGCCTGCTGGATTTCGTGAAGAATCCGCTCTTTGGCTGCGGTCTCGGTTCGATGCACAATGCGCCGATCTTCCTCGGCGTGGAGGGCAGCATCGTCTGGTACCACAACCTCATTGCGCAGATCCTCGGCAGTATGGGCCTTGTCGGCGTGGTCGGCTACGGCTGGCTGTTTTATGACCGCGTGCGCCTGCTCTGGCGCAAGCGCAGCCGCACGACGATGGCCTTCGCGCTATCCTACTTTGCCATGCTGCTCATTTCCATGACGAACCCGGGCATGTTCTGCCCGATGCCGAACGCGCTGCTCATGGTGGCCATGTTTGTGGTCGTCGAGCGGCAGCCCGATACTGCTGCGGTGCCGGTCAAGGTCGGCTCCACGAGCACACCGGAAAGGAGACTGTTCTGATGAAACGTTTTCAGCTTCTCACTACTGCAATTTTTCTGTTCTGCACGCTGCTGATCGCCGGCTGCACCGGCCGCGGCGTGGAAGCGCAGGCAACGCCCGCCCCGGAGGCAACACCGACGGCCACGACGGATGTCAAGTCCGGCATTCAGACCGGTGACAGCGAGGTCAATAAGATCCTGGCCGGCACGTGGGCCTTTGAGCGCACGGATGCCGACAAAAAGTCGGATGACAGCAGTCTCAGCCAGATCCTGCCCGATGCGGATACCGGCGCGAAAACGGCCACGGACATTAAGGAACCCGGCACGATCCGCGAGCTGGTGTTCCGTGCCGACGGCACGGGCACTTATACGGACGCTGACGGCGCGGCGCAGGCCTTTGAGTTCGCGCTCAACGGCGACAACCTGACGCTTGCGCTCGACAATGGAACCGTGCAGATGTTCCGCTGCACGCTGGAAAACGGCCTCATGTATCTCACGCCCATGAGCAACAACGGCGCGTATCAGGCTTTCACCGATGTGTTCCGCCAGACGCAGCACCTCCGGCGAGGCATCCAACTGAATCATGCAGCAATTTCCGGCCGGACGCTTTCAGAATTTTTCAGAAAAATTTTCACGCATTCCTGTTCAAAACCGTGTATAATCAGGAGCATCCCCTACGGGAAAGGGAGACCCGCCATGTCCCGAAAGACAAGAAAAACGCGGCGCCGGCGTCTGCTGGTCATTGTGGTGCTGCTGGCGCTGATTGTGTTCGGCGTGTTCGCGCGCGGCCTGCTCACGAGCGGCAGGTGACCACGACTCGAGCGGCAGCGCGAGCTGGATACCTATGCCGAGAAAACGACGTCTCGCTTGACGCTTATCCGGAGGCGCTTCGTGCAGCTTACGCCCGTAACCCGGACGCACGCGATTTTGTGCGCGACTAGCCCGAAGAAGAAAGACCTCACCCCGACGGATCGACCTGTGGTCTTTGCGGGACCGGCCGCCGTTGCCGCAGTGGGGACGAGCGCTGGGGCTACCGGGAATATAACGAGAGCATCATCGGTCTTGCCGGCTGCGGACCGACGTGCCGTCCATGGTCACGATCTACTCACCGGTGGCATTTGACAAAGACCCGGCTTTTGATGCCGGTTTTTGCCGAGCAGCACCAGTTCAACGTGCCCGGCAGCGGCAGTCATTATCTGGGTGGGCGGATGCCGGGCTCGATGACGGATCCCGCTGGACAAGGACCGCATCTACCGCAATCTCGACGTCGGCAATCCGATCATTGTGGTCGTCGGCCCGGGCGACTTCACGACCGACGGACATTTTCTCGTTCCTGACGGGGGCACGACGGCGACAAGATCACGCTCAACGATCCGAATAGCCCCACGAACTCCCAAAAGAGCTGGGACTATGACACCCTTGCCGGGCAGATCCAGAGCCTCTGGGTGCTGCGCCGAGCCGGATAATAGAAAATGCAGCAGCGCTGTTGTTACGCAACAGCGCTGCTTTTTGCATCGTTTCCGGGCTTGCGGCGCGCGGGCAGATGGGCGTATAATAGCGGCATCTGAGATTTTTGCGAAAAGAGGTTACAGGATGGAATACCGTCTGGAGCATGATACCATGGGTGAGGTGCGTGTGCCCGCCGACCGCTACTGGGGCGCGCAGACGCAGCGCTCGCATGAGAATTTCCCCATCGGCGTCGGGATCGAAACGATGCCCATGGAGATCATCCGGGCGTTTGCCGTTCTGAAAAAGGCGGCGGCCATCGCCAACCGCGAGCTGCTGCCCGCACGGATGAGCGCGGAAAAATGCACCCTGATCAGCCGCGTCTGCGACGAGATCCTTGCCGGCGAGCTGGACGGGCATTTCCCGCTCGTTGTGTTCCAGACCGGCAGCGGGCACGCAGTCGAACATGAACGTCAACGAGGTCGTAGCGAACCGCGGCAACGCCATCACGGGGAAAAAGCTGCTGCACCCGAACGACGACGTCAATATGTCGCAGTCCTCGAACGACACCTTTCCCACGGCGATGCATATTGCCGCCTGCCTTGCGGTGGAGGATCGCCTTCTCCCCGCTGTTTCCGCGTTGGAGCAGACCCTCCTGCGTCTGGAGGCGGAGAATGTCGACGTGCTGAAATCCGGGCGGACGCATTTGCAGGACGCGACGCCCATCACCTTCGCACAGGAGATCTCCGGCTGGCGGACGAGCCTCGCGCGGGACCGTGAGCTGCTCACCGCCGCGCTGCCTCCCCTGCGGGAGCTGGCGCTCGGCGGCACGGCGGTCGGCACGGGACTCAACGCCCCCGACGGCTTTGACCGGGCGGTCGCCGCGGCCGTCGTGGAGCTGACCGGGAAGCCCCGCTTTGTCACCGCGTCCAACAAGTTTCACGCGCTCACGTCGAAGGATGAGCTTGTGTTCGCCCACGGCGCGCTCAAGGCGCTGGCGTGCGACATGATGAAGCTCGCCAACGATGTGCGCTGGCTTGCCTCGGGTCCGCGCACGGGGCTGGGGGAGATCACCATTCCAGCCAACGAGCCCGGCTCTTCCATCATGCCCGGCAAGGTCAACCCCACGCAGTGCGAGGCCGTTACGATGGTGGCCGTGCAGGTCATGGGCAACGACACGGCCGTCGGCATCGCGGCGTCGCAGGGGAACTTTGAGCTGAATGTTTTTATGCCCGTGTGTGCCTATAATTTTCTGCAGTCCGTCCGTCTGCTGAGCGAGGCTATCGCTTCGTTTGACAAAAACTGCGCGTCCGGCATCCGCGCAAATCGGGAGAGGATGGACGAGAACGTGCGCCGCTCGCTGATGCTCGTCACGGCGCTCAACCCGCACATCGGCTATGAAAACGCGGCAAGGATCGCAAAGAAGGCATACGCGGAAAACCTGACGCTGCGCGAGGCCTGCGCTGCGCTGGAGCTTCTGCCGCCGGAGAAATTTGACCGCATCGTCCGCCCCGAGCGGATGGTTTGAAAGCCTGCAAATAAAAAGGAGAACGCTATGGATTACGCAAAGGAATCTTTAAGACTGCACGGCGAGTGGAAAGGCAAGATCGAAATGGTGAACCGCGTGCCGGTCAAGACGAAGGACGCTCTGTCCCTGGCCTACACCCCCGGCGTGGCGCAGCCGTGTCTTGAAATTCAGAAGGACATCAACAAAAAAAGCTACGAACTCACGCGCCGCTGCTGGAACATGGCGGCGTCATCACGGACGGCTCGCCGTGCTCGGCCTCGGTGACATCGGGCCCGAAGCGGGCATGCCGGTCATGGAGGGCAAGTGCGTGCTGTTCAAGGCATTCGCGGATGTGGACGCGTTCCCGCTGTGCGTGAAGACGAAGGATGTGGACGAGTTCGTGCAGACGGTGTACAACATCTCCGGCTGGTTCGGCGGCATCAATCTCGAGGATATCTCCGCGCCCCGCTGCTTTGAGATCGAGCGCAAGCTCAAGGAAAAGTGCGATATCCCCATCTTTCACGACGACCAGCACGGCACGGCGATCATCACGCTCGCGGGCCTGACAAATGCCCTGCGGTCGTTGGGAAGAAAAAAAGAGGACGTGAAGATCGTGATGTCCGGCGCGGGCGCGGCCGCCATTTCCATCACAAGCTCCTGCTGTCGCGCGGCGCGCGAGACGTGACGCTCTGCGACCGCGTGGGCGCGATCTATGCCGGCCGGCCGGAAGGAACATGAACTGGATCAAAACCGAGATGGCCGAGGTCACGAACCTCCGCCGTCAGGCCGGCACGCGCTCGCCGATATCGTCCGGTGGGCGCCGACGTGTTCATCGGCGTGTCCGCGCCCCGGCCTGCGTCACGACCGAGATGGTCGGACCATGCACCGCGATCATCGTCTTTGCCTGCGCCAACCCCACGCCGGAGATCTTCCCCGACGAGGCCAAGGCCGCGGGCGCGGCCGTCGTCAGCACCGGCCGCAGCGACTATCCGAACCAGATCAACAATGTGCTGGCCTTTCCGGGCATCTTCCGCGGCGCGTTCGACGTGCGCGCGTCCGATATCAACGAGCCCATGAAGCTCGCCGCCGCGCACGCACTCTCGTCACTCATCACGCCCGAGGAGCTGTGCGCCGACTACATCATCCCCAAGGCCTTTGACCCGCGCGTCGGCCCGGCCGTGGCCGCGGCGGTCGCGCAGGCCGCGCGCGAGAGCGGCGTCGCGCGCATCTGATCTTGAATTTTTCCCCCGCAAAGGAGACATCCTATGGATTCCTATGAAAAATCCCTGCAGACGCTGGAGCTGCCGGCTGTGCTGGCGCTGCTGGCGGCGCAGGCCGTGAGCGAAACAGCCCGCGCGCAGGCCATGGCTCTGCGTCCGAGCGGCGACCGCGCCGTGGTGGCGACCCGCCTCGGCGAGACGAGCGCCGCTGCGTCGATGATGGTCGTCAAGGGCAGCCCGTCGTTTTCCGGCGTGAAGGACGTGCGCGCGGCGCTGCAGCGCGCGGACATGGGCGGCGCGCTCAACACGCGCGAGCTGCTGGACATCGCGGGTGTACTGCAGGCGGCGCGCTGCGTGCGCAGCTACGGTACCGGCGAGCGGCAGGACAAGACGAGCATCGACTATCTCTTCAGCGCCCTGCAGGCCAACCGCTTCCTGGAGGAGAAGATCTTCACCTCCATCACCGGCGAGGACGAGATCGCCGACAGCGCGTCGAGCGAGTTGGCGTCCATCCGCCGGCTGATCCGCGCCGCGAGCGCGCGCGTGCACGACGCGCTGCAGAAGATCATCTCCTCGCCGAGCTATGCCAAGGCGCTGCAGGAGCCGATCATCACCATGCGCTCCGAGCGCTACGTGGTGCCGGTCAAGGCGGAGCACAAGGGCGCCGTGCCCGGCCTCGTGCACGACGTGTCGGCCTCCGGCGCTACGCTCTTCGTCGAGCCGATGGCCGCCGTGAAGGCGAACAACGAGCTGCGGGAGCTGCGCGCGCGCGAAAAGACGGAGATCGAGCGCATCCTCGCCGAGCTCTCAGCTGAGTGCGCCGCGCACCGGGAGGACATCTCGAGCGACTTTGACGTGCTCGTGCGCCTCGACCTCATTTTTGCCAAGGCGAAGCTTGCCTACCAGCTCGACGCGATCGCGCCGGAGCTGACGGATAAGCAGCTGCAGCTGCGCCGCGCGCGCCATCCGCTGCTGCCGAAGGATACCGCCGTGCCGATCGACGTGGCGCTCGGCGGCGAGTTTGACACGCTCGTCATCACCGGCCCGAACACCGGCGGCAAGACCGTTACGCTCAAGACCATCGGCCTGCTCGCCGCGATGACGCAGTGCGGCCTGCATATCCCGTGCGCCGACGGCAGCACCATGCCGGTGTTCGACGAGATCATGGCCGACATCGGCGACGAGCAGAGCATCGAGCAGTCGCTGTCCACGTTCTCGGCGCACATGACGAACACCGTGCGTATGCTCAAGGACTGCGATGACCGGTCGCTGCTGCTGTTCGACGAACTCGGCGCCGGCACGGACCCGGCCGAGGGCGCGGCGCTGGCCATTGCCATCATCGAGCGCGGGCGCAAGTGCGGCGCGCTCATCGCGGCCACGACACACTATACGGAGCTCAAGGTCTACGCTACCACGCAGCCCGGCGTCATGAACGCCTCGTGTGAGTTTGACGTGGACTCCCTGCGTCCGACGTACCACCTGCTCATCGGCATTCCCGGCAAGTCCAATGCCTTTGCCATTTCCGAGCGGCTGGGCCTGCCGCAGGAAATCATCAACGACGCGCGCAGCCGCGTCAGCACCGAGAGCGCGAGCATGGAGGCCACCATCGAAAAGCTCGAGCAGGTGCGCCAACTCATGGAGCGCGACCGCGCCGAGGCGGCGCGTCAGCTGCGTGCCGCGGAGGACGCCCGCCGCAAGTCCGAGCGCCTGCAGGCGGAGCTCTCCGTCCGGCTGGAAAAGGCCGACGAGAAGGCACGCCGCGATGCCGAGCGCATCATCGGCGATGCCCGCCGGACGGCGGACGAGGTGATGCGCGAGCTCGACGCGCTGCGCAAAATGGAAAAGACGGACGCCGACCATCACCGCGCCAACGACGCGCGTGCCGCTCTGCGCCGCAAGCTGAACGTGGCCGAGGACGCCGCCGCCGCCGCGGCGCACCCCCAGACGCAGGAGAAGAAAAAGTCTCCGCCCGCCCGGTGCGCGTGGGCGACACCGTGCAGCTGCGCAAGATGGGTGACATCAAGGCGACTGTCACAGCCATCTCCGCCGACCGGACGCTGAGCCTGCGCGCGGGCATCATGAACGTGACGGCCAAGGAGCAGGACGTGTATCTGCTCGAAAACGAGAAGCCCGAGGCGCAGAAGTTTGCCGCCGCGCACGCGGCCAGTCTGCGCAATGTGGCCGCCGAGTCGGAGATCGACCTGCGCGGCATGGACACGATGGAGGCCGTCGCCGCGACCGAGCTTATGGCCAAGCTCGAGAAGGTCACCATCATCCACGGCAAGGGCACCGGCGCGCTGCGCGCTGCCGTGCAGCAGTCGCTGCGCAAAAACAGGGCAGTCAAGTCCCCTACCGTCTCGGCCGCTATGGCGAGGGCGAGAGCGGCGTGACCGTTGTCGAACTGAAATAAAATCGGAAAATACCGGTGAAAAAAACGCTGTGCAAAAGCAACAAAAAAGCGAAAATCGGTTGACGATGCAGGGCGTTTTTTGATAAGATGAAAAAAGACATAATAGTGCATAAGAGAGTGGAGAAAATGATCACGAAAGAAGCAGTCATCAACAACCAGGTGGGACTCCATGCACGGCCCGCGACCTTTCATCCAGAAGGCAAATGAATTCAAGAGCAGCATCTGGATCGAAAAAGACGAGACGCGTCAACGCCAAGAGTCTGCTCGGCGTTTTGTCGCTCGGTATCGTGAAGGGCACGACGGTCACCCTCGTGGCGGACGGCGCCGACGAGCAGGAAGCGATCGATACCCTGACCGCACTGATCAATTCCGATTTTTCCGGTGATCCCAACAACATGAAACCGAAACAGGGGCGTGTCTTCTTCAGCACGCCCCCTGTTTTCCTGACCGCAGATTTTTTCGGCACCGCAGAGCAGGCTTATGGAAAAACTCCGACCCGAACAGCTGCGCGCGAAAAGGCCAATATGCTCCCGCTGCTGCGGGCGTGTCATCATGCTCGACGAGCACGGCGAGGTCATCTATATCGGCAAGGCGAAAGCGCTCAAAAACCGCGTCACGAGCTATTTTCGCGGCGAGCACCTGCCGAAGGTGGCGGCTATGGTCGCGCACGTTGCGGATTTCAATGTCATTGAATGTGCAGTCCGAGTTTGAGGCGCTCGTGCTCGAAAAAACTCGCTCATCAAGCTGCACAAACCGTACTACAACATCCTTCTCAAGGACGACAAAGGGCTACCCTTCGTGCGTCTGGACGTGACACAGCCGTACCCGACGTTCTCACTCGTCAACCGCACGGAGAAGGACGGCGCAAAGTACTTCGGCCCCTACGGCGGCCGGAGCATGACGGCAGAGATCATTGACACCGTGTGCAAAACGCTGCGTCTGCCGACGTGCACGCGGAAATTTCCGCGCGACATCGGCCGCACCCGCCCGTGCCTGAATTACCACATGGGCACCTGCGCAGGCTACTGCCTGAAGGACGTTACGCGCGCGGAGTATCTCAAGGCCATCCGCGAGGCCGAGATGATCCTCGACGGCCGCACGGCGGAGCTCACGGCCGAACTGACCGAGCAGATGCAGGCTGCGGCCGACGCGCTGCGGTTTGAATACGCGGCGTCGCTGCGCGACCGGCTGCGCGCCATCCAGGGCCTGCAGAACCACCAGCGTGTCATCGCCACGGCCTATTCCGACACGGACGCCGTCGGTTTTCAGCGCGGGGCCAAGTGCTGTTTTACCGTGCTGCACTTTACGGACGGCAACCTCACGGGCAAGGACAGGTCGTTTCTCGACGAGCCAATGGAGCCGGACGGCGAGGCGCTCGCCGCGCTCGTGCAGCAGTATTATGAGGGCCGCGGCACTTATCCGCGTCAGGTGCTGCTGCCGTGCGCGCTCGAGGGACAGGACGCGCTCGAGCGCCTGCTCACCGAGGCGGCGGGGCACAAGGTCGCGCTCGCCGTGCCGCAGCGCGGCGACAAGTGCCGCCTGACGGAGATGGCGGCGAACAATGCGCGCGAGGAGATCCTCATCGCAACGACAAAGGCGCAGCGCAGCCTCAAAACGCTCGAGTGGCTCCAGCGCGCGCTGGAGCTTGACGCGCCGCCGGAGCGCATCGAGGCGTTTGACATCTCAACCTTGGCGACACCGGCATCGTCGCCGGTATGACCGTGTTCCAGCACGGGCGGCCGCGCAAGTCGGACTACCGGAAGTTCCGCATCCGCACGACGGACGGGCAGAACGATTACGGATCCATGCACGAGGCGGTCACGCGCCGCTTTCAGCACTATGTGGACGGCGACCCCGGCTTTTGCCCGCTGCCGGATCTGCTGCTCATCGACGGCGGCGCCGAGCATGCATCTGTCGCGCAGGCGGTGCTCGACGGCTTCGGCCTGCAGGTGCCGGTGTTCGGCATGGTCAAGGATGACCGCCACCGCACCCGCGCGCTCATCACGCCCGGCGGGCATGAGATCGGCATCGCCGCCAACCCCGCGGTGTTCGCCTTCATCGGTACCATCCAGGAGGAGACGCACCGTTTTTCCATTGACTATCAACGCCGGCTGCGGCGTGAGAGTCTCTCGTCCGAGCTCGATCAGATCCCCGGCGTGGGCGAGAAGCGGCGCAATGCGCTGCTCAAGGCCTTCCGCAGCGTCAAGGCCATCCGCGCGGCTTCATATGAGGAGCTGTGCGCGGCCGTCCCGGCGGGCGTTGCCCGCGCGGTCTACGACCACTATCACCCGAAAGGAGAACCGCCATGCGCGTGATCACAGGCACGGCCCGCGGCCGCAGGCTGCGCGAGCCGGAGGGGATGGCCACCCGTCCCACGACCGATAATGTCAAGGAATCCATGTTCAATCTCATCCAGTTCGACATCGAGGGCCGGCGCGTGCTCGACCTCTTTGCCGGCACCGGCCAACTCGGTATCGAGGCGCTCAGCCGCGGCGCGCGCAGCGCCGTGTCGATGACGAGCCGCGCCGCCATGCAGCTCGTGCGCGCCAATCTCGCGCTCTGCCGCCTGCAGGGAGACGTCGTGCAGGGCGAGTCGCTCGGCTACCTGCGCACGTGCGGAAAGTTCGACCTGATCTTTCTTGATCCGCCATATGATACGGGACTGCTTGACAAAGCACTTGAAAATGTTGTACAGTTTGACATATTGGCTGAGGGTGGTATAATCGTGTGTGAAAGCCGCCGCGAAAAGGTGCTCCCGCAGCTCCAGCCGCCGTATCATCTGCTCACGGAGCGCAATTACGGCAAGATCAAGCTTACGCTCTACGGAAAGGGAACCCACGCATGAAAACAGCGATCTACCCCGGCAGCTTTGACCCCATTACGCTCGGCCATCTGAACATCATCCGCCGCGCATCCGGTATTTTCGAGCGCGTCGTCGTGTGTATCATGCCCAACGCCGGCAAACTGCACCCCATGTTCACCCGCGAGGCAGCGCGTGGCGCTCGCGCCGCGTTGTCAGCCGCTTTCCCAATGTGGAGGTGGACACGTTCGACGGTCTGCTCGCCGAATACGCCAAGACCTTCCCGGAGGGGGCGGTCATCGTCAAGGGCCTGCGTGCGAACACGGACTTTGAAAACGAGTTTCAGATGGCGCTCATCAACAAAAGATCAATCCCGAGCTGGACACCATGTTTCTGACGGCCAGTCAGAAATATACGTTCCTCAGCTCGTCGGTCGTCAAGGAGCTCGCCGGTTATGGTGCGGATCTCAAGCCGTTTGTACCGTGCGAGATCATCGACGATGTGCACGAACGTGCCATGCGCAGCGAATAATTCGATTCGGACAGTTTTTTCACCGGCTCTGCCGGAACACGCTTTGGGGAGGAAACAAAATGGACAACGAAGTCATGGAGCTCATTGACCAGCTTTTTATACCATGGTGTCGGAGGCATGGGGCGTGCCGCTCGGCAACGAAAAATGCATCGTCGAGCGTGACCAGGTTCTCGAGATTCTGGATGAGATCAAGACCGCCATGCCGGTGGAGCTTTCCGAGGCAAAGCGTCTGGTCTCCGCCCGCGACGAATTCATCAACAATGCCAAGCGCGAGGCCGAAGGCATCCGCAATCAGGCGGAGGAGCGTGCACGCGCGCTCGTGAACGATCAGGAGATCGTGCGCATCGCCAAGGCGCGTAGCAACGAAATGCTTGCCTCCACGCAGGCTAAGGCCGACGCACTGCGCCGCGCTTCGAGCCAGTTCTGCGATGAGGCGCTGCGCCGCACGGAGGAGGCGATTTCCGCCGCGCTCGGCAATGTGCAGCAGGCACACGCTGCGTTCAGGGTGTCGCCGGCAGCACGGCTGCACCGGCAGCCGCCGCACCTGCGGCCCAGCAGCCTGAGATCCGCTTCGAGGGCGAGGATGCCCCGGAAGAAGAAACCAACGACTGGACGTTTTCCTGCACATCTGCCGCCGCCGGCTTGCCCGGCGGCGGTTTTGCGTTTTGCCGAAATTTTTGCCCGCCGGGGGCGCGTTTGGCGCTTCCGGCGGGGATTTTTTTGTGCAATGCCGGCATATCTTGTGCTACTGTTTTCCTTTTTTTCCGGCGAAAACGCAAAGGCTTGTGGCCGGGAAAACCACGGGCGGATTGACAGAATTGTCGGAATTTACAAGGAATTGGCGGGAATTTCTCCTTGCAATTTCCCTGACCTGCCACTATAATGAGGATTACATGTGGGGCGAAGTGGTTTAAAAAGCATCAAAAGCCCACGCATGGGGCGCGAAAAAGTGCACGATTCCGGAGAAGGGGGGATGCAGCATGACCGGCATCTATCAGCATACGCTCGACGCCAAAGGCCGTCTGTTCATCCCGGCCAAGCTCCGCGAAGAGCTGGGCGATACGTTCTATGTGACGGTCTCGCCCGAGAAGTGCCTGTCGGCTTACAGTCAGGAAAACTGGAAGGGCATCTCCGAGAAAGCCGCCGCCATGTCCAATGTACAGCAGCGCAAGGTGGTCCGCTGTTTGCGTATGCGGCCCGCTGCGAGCTTGACGGCCAGGGGCGCATCCTCCTGCCGCAGCACCTGCGTGAATTTGCCGGCCTGACCAAGAGCGTCACCGTGGTCGGCAGCAACAACCACGCGGAGTTCTGGGACAGCGCACGTTGGGATGAGATCTGCCCGCTCGAGGCGCTGCCGGAGAACATCGCCGCCGTGATGGAGGAGCTGGATTTCTGATGGACGCCGGACATATCCCTGTGCTGCTGCACGAATGCATCGAGAACCTGAATATCCGCCCCGACGGCATCTACGTGGACGGCACGCTCGGTATGGGCGGCCACCCGAGCAGATGTCGCCGGCCGCCCTGACGACCGGGAACGTCATCGGCATCGACCGCGACGACGGCAATCGCGCCGCCGCGCGCGGCTGGCCCCGTGGGGACCGTGTGCAGCTCGTGCACGGCAACTTCCGCGACCACGGCCGCCATTCTTGACCGCCTCGGCATCGGCGCCGTGGACGGTATGCTCTTTGATCTCGGTGTTTCCTCGCCGCAGCTCGATGAGACGCAGCGCGGCTTTTCCTATATGCATGACGCGCCGCTCGATATGCGCATGGACGCGACCAGCGGCCTGAGCGCATGGAACGTCGTCAATGAGTGGCCGGAGAGCGAACTCAAACGCATTTTGTATGAATACGGCGAGGAGCGCTACGCGCCTCGCATTGCCGGGGCGATTGTGCGCGCCCGGGCGCAGCAGCCGATCGCAACCACGCTGGAGCTGGTCGATGATCCGCTCGGCCATGCCGGGCGCGGCGCTGCGCGAAAAACAGCATCCCGCCAAGCGCAGCTTTCAGGCGATCCGCATCGCCGTGAACGACGAGCTGGCGGCGGTGCGCGAGATGATGGACACCGCACCGGACAAGCTCCGTGCCGGCGGGCGGCTGTGCGTCATTAGCTTTCATTCCCTTGAGGACCGGATCGTCAAGACCGGCATTGCCCGGCGGGAGCACGGCTGCACCTGCCCGCGTGAGGCGCCGGTGTGCACTTGCGGCTTTGTGCAGACGCTGCGCAGTGTCTCCCGCAAGCCGATCCTGCCCGGCGAGGAAGAACTGGAGTGCAACCCACGTGCCCGCAGCGCGAAACTTCGTGTCGCGGAGCGCATCTGAGAAAGGAACCGACCATGGCATCTCCCGCTTCGAGAAAACGGAATACCGCGCGCATGGACGGCAACGCGGCGTATGACCTGCGCAGCAACGCGGCCGAGGAGTATCTGTACCAGTGCGCCTGTAGAACTGCCGCATGCCCCCCGGACGACGGAGGCCGTCGTTCCGGAGTCCGTTCCGACGCCCAAGCAGGCGATCGCCCGCTGGCCGTGTGCCTGCTTTGCCATTGCCGCCGTGCTGATCGTCATCTCGCTCGTTGCACGCGTACAGCTCTCGCAGGCATCGGCGGAGGTCTCGACGCTCGAGGATCAGTACGCCGAGCTGCAGGAGCAGCAGACGCGTCTTCGCATCGACTATGAGAGCGCGTTCAACCTCACGGAGATTGAGGACTACGCCATTCATGAGCTCGGCATGCAGAAGCCGCGCAGCGACCAGCTCTATTACATCAGCAGCAGCGACGCCGCGGGACACGGCGGTGGTCCTCGACCAGAGCGCGGCCGAGCCGCTGAGCCTTGCTGACCGCCTCGGCGATTTCTTCTCATCTATTTTGGAATATTTTCGATGAGCCAGCCTGTATGATAGAACTATCCCCCGCAGGAACAAGGAGACAGACATGGCGAATGAAACTTCCGGGCGTCGGGACAACCGCGTGCCCTTTCGTGCAAGTACCAAAACACCGAATATCATGATGCTCCGCCGCACACGCTTCCTTTTGATTGTGTGCGGCATCCTTTGCATTTGCTGTCCTTGGCATCAAGCTGTTCAACGTCATGATCGTACACCATGACGAGTACGAAAAAATGGCAATTGACCAGCAGGTGCGCGAGACGGAGATCACGGCCTCGCGCGGCGCGATCTATGACACGAACGGCAAGATCCTGGCCATGAATGCCTCGGTCGACACGATCTTCATCAGCCCGGCCGAGATTGCCAAGAACAAAGAGGACCCGCAGCTGATCGCACGCGAACTTTCCGAGATCCTCGACGTCGATTATAACAAGATCCTGGCCATGACGAAAAACACCGACCGCTGGTATGAGGTCGTCAAGCGTAAGGTCGAGCCGGACGTATCGGAAAAAGGTGCGCGCGTTCAAAAAGAGAATAAGCTCATCGGCGTCAAGATCGAGCCGGACACGAAGCGCTATTATCCCTACGGCAGTCTCGCCGCGCACGTCATCGGCTTCGTCGGGCAGGACAACGAGGGGCCGCTACGGCCTCGAAACAGCGCGACAAAAGCAATACGTAACT
>VOFK01003056.1_pt1 | contig 20853 bp, 30 predicted proteins | sample 5384121 | NCBI WGS metagenome assembly VOFK01 (sample SAMN12384730, study PRJNA508395) | human gut metagenome | isolation source: healthy gut J | host: Homo sapiens | reverse complement strand
TCAAATTACGCACTTCGTTCCGGTTACGTATTGCTCATGCTGCTCTCCGGCGGCGAGGTAGCGGTCAAGCTGGCAGGTTCGGCGGCAAAATGCCGCGCGGTAATGCTGCTGGCGGCGCGCAAACCAAAAAGGTCTACGGCAAGACCGGTCTCAAAAGGATGCTCCAGACGCGACATCACACGTTTTCCCTGACACCAGAGCAGTACCGCGAGGTTCAGCCGTCAGGCGAAGGACAGGTACTGTTCGCGAGGTATCGGACAAGGAGCAGCCGGACGCGCCTGTTGATCTCGTTATTCCGACGACCGATCTGGAACTGGCAAACGTTATTTTCGAGCGTCTTTCGGTTCGCTCGAAAGCTGCAGGAGGAACGCCAAAAGAGTCCCGGTCGGAACGCTCCTCGGACGATATCGCCAGCAGCTCACCTACGAGCAGGAAGAACTCGAAGAATGACCGCCCGTCCATTGGCGAGCAGCTTCAGTCCTTCCGCGAAAAGCTGTCTGGCGTCGAACCGCGCGTTCCGGCCAGAGAGAAAAAATGCACAGTGAGATCACAAAGAATAAACGAAAACTGGATTTGTGCAGAGAATTATGATATGCTCGAAGCAGAAAAAGCTGGGAGGTGGTGCGTATGGCAGAGCAAGAATATGATCTGATGCACAAAGACGATGTCTGTTGCGTCCTTGCAGCTCGACGATCTGTCCGGCGCTATAAAAATGACGCTGACGGTATGGTTCGTCAGCGCCATCGACTTATTATACAGCTTCTTTCCGCTCCGCAACGCGTACTTCCGCAGAGCATCCTCGACCAGCGTATTCAAGCTGACCTGCTGCGCCATTGCGCAAATCGCAGCCTGCTTGTGCAGCTCCGGTGATACCCGGATGTTAAAGCTGCCCTTGTAGGCTTTTTTTCCGGCTCGCTTGTTTTCTGCTTCGCACAGCGACAGATAATCGTCTACCGCGCCATGAAAATCAGCGACAAGCTCGGCAGCACTCGTTCCCTCATGGAGATCAATGCACGGATACCGAGAACCTTTCCGAAAAACAAACCATCGGCCTCAGAAAAATTCAACGCTTCCGACATAGCCCTTATATTGCATTGTATTGTTCAAATCAATCCCTCGTTTCTGTAGTCAGCATAGCACGGTCAAAAACAATTTTGCAACTGATTTTAGTTGCAAACATTTCGAGGTGATGCCTATCCGAAAATCAAACGACACCCTGTTTTATCTCATTGGCATAATTCCCGTCGTCTGGCTTGCGCTCCTGTTGGCGCAGTCTCTTGGCGGCGGTTTGCCGGAGCTGCTGCGGAATCTGACGCGCGCATTGGAGCAGCCGACAAATATCGTGTGGACAAACAAAAGCCTGCCTACGATCCTCATCTGCCTTGCCGCTTATGGTATGGCAGTTTTGCTTTTTATCGGACGAATCAGGGCAGGACCCGCGACGGCGAGGAACACGGTTCCGCGGCGTGGGCGACACCCGCATCCGTCAATGCGCAGTTCGCGCAGAAAGACAGCATCCCGCTGACGCAGCACGTCCGACTTGGCCTGGATACGCACAAACACCGCCGATCCCTCAACGTGCTGGTCATCGGCGGCAGCGGCGCAGCCAAAACACGCAGTTTTGTGCTGCCGAACATCCTGACCGCAAACACGAACTACGTCATTACGGACCCGAAATCCGAAGTCCTGCTTGCCACGGGCGGCTACCTCAAAGAGCAAGGCTACGACGTGCGCGTTCTGAACCTTGTGAATTTGGAACAGTCGGACGGCTATAATCCGTTCCGCTATCTGCGCGACGAAAAGGACGTGCTGAAGCTGGTCAACAACCTGATCCAGTCTACCACCCCGAAGGGCAGCCACGAGTCCGACCCATTCTGGACCAAAGCCGAAACCGCGCTCCTGCAGGCTATCATCCTCATGCTGTTCCAGGAAGCGCCGGAATATGAGCAGAATTTCTCCATGGTGATGCGCGTGCTGGAATATGCCGAGGTGCGCGAGGAAGATGAAGGGCATGTGTCTCCGCTCGATTTGCTTTTTGAATCCGTTGAACGCAGAAAACCGGACAGCGTCGCTGTCCGGCAATATAAGGTTTTCAAATTAGCCGCGGGCAAGACCGCAAAGTCGATTTTGGTGAGTACGGCTGTCCGTCTTGCACCCTTCAATCTGCCGCAGATCAAAGCTGTCACCGACCATGATGACATGGATCTCTACACGCTGGGTGAGAAAGAAAGTTGCGCTTTTTACGCTGTCATTCCCGACAACGACAACACGCTTAATTTCCTTGTGAGTCTGCTTTACGCGCAGGCGTTCCAAGCCCTGTATTACAGCGCAGACCAGATCCACCACGGCCCGCTGCCGCGCCACGTTCGCTTTGTGCTGGACGAGTTCGCTGCCATGCCGCTGCCAGAAGCTTCACCCGCGAGCTTGCAACCATGCGCTCGCGTTCCATCTCGGCAAGCGTTATCATTCAGAATATGGCACAGATCAAAGAATTGTATAAGGATAGCTGGGAGACAATTCCAGGCAACTGTGATACCATTTTGTATCTTGGCGGTAACGAGTCCAGTACGCACAAATATGTCTCCGAAATGCTTGGCAAGCCACAATTGATACCAAAACGCACGGACAGACGAAGGGTAAATCCGGCTCTTACTCGACCAACTTCCAGATGTCCGGGCGCGAGCTGCTGACACCAGACGAGGTGCGAATGCTGGACAATCGTTATGCGCTGCTGTTCATTCGCGGCGCAAGTCCGGTCATGGACGAAAAGTATGATCTCATGCATCATCCGGCGATCTCACATAGTTCCCTCGGCGGCGCAGCGCCTTACATTCATCATGGAACCAAACCGGCCGTTACATTGGCCGTCCGCTGCTTCGAGTGGGCGGTACCGAAAAGCACATCCAATCCATTGAAGGAGGAATTTCATTGAAGAAAACGTTTGAATCCAAAGCCAAACGGCTCTATTCCATCTTCGCCAGCGTGTTTTTCATGCTGGCGGTTTTTGTTGTCCCGGCGTTCGCGGCGGACGGCGATCCGCTGGCGGTCGTCAACAATCTGAGCGACTTCATTTTCTCGCTCATTCGCGCGGTCGGCTTGATCCTGCTTGGCTTCGGCATTTTGCAGGTCGGTTTGTCTCTCAAGTCGCACGATCCGTCGCAGCGCGCGAACGGCATCCTGACTGTTGCTGGCGGTATCGTCATTACATTCACCAAGGAGATCCTGACGCTGATCACCGGCTGATAACACCGTGGGGAGAGCGTGAAAGCTCTCCCCGATACAACTGGAGGTGATACCATCTCAAATGGAAACTGGATCATAGATAATCTCAATTCCTCGCTGGAAACGTGGAATGATAAACTATCTGAAATCTGGACGTTGCTGACCACCAGCCCGGAGAATTTCAAAGGCGGCGGGATCTGGAATGTGATTGTCGGGATCAACGACGCGCTGAAGGCAATCGCATATGCGCTTCTGGTTCTGTTCTTTGTGATTGGCGTGATGAAAACCTGCGGCAGCTTTACGGAGCTAAAACGCCCGGAAGTGGCGTTCAAATGCTTCATCCGTTTTGTACTGGCACAGGCGGCGGTCACCTACGGCATGGAGCTGATGACGGCGCTGTTTTCAATTGCGCAGGGTGCGATCCAGACGATCATGGGCGCGTCCGGTCTTTCGGCAATGGAAGCATCCACACTGCCAGCCGAGATCGCGTCAACGATTGAAGACGTCGGCCTGCTGGAGGGCATTCCGCTCTGGGCAGTGACGCTGCTCGGTTCGCTGTTTATCTGGGTGCTGTCACTCGTGATGATTCTGACCGTCTATGGCCGCTTTTTTAAGCTCTATATGGCGACGGCGATTGCGCCGATCCCGCTGTCGAGCTTTGCAGGACAACCCTCCAGCAGTATCGGTATGGCGTTTATCAAGAGCTACGCCGCCATCTGCTTGGAGGGCTGTGTCATTTTACTGGCCTGTATTATTTTTCACAATTTGCGTCCAGCCCGCCCGTCGTAACGGAAGGACTTGCCCCGGCAACGGTCGTCTGGAACTACATTGGCGAACTGGTGTTCAATATGCTGGTGCTCATCGGCTCCATTAAAATGTCCGACCGGATCATCCGGGAATTGATGGGTCTTGGATAGAAACCCTCCATCCGCAATGGGATGGAGGGCGACATCAGAGAGATTTTTATTACATGGTTGTAATGATCAGGGATGCAATCAACTTTCCGTATTCGTACAGTGTATCGCTTGGCAGGTCGATCTCATCATTCCAATACACGCAGGTACGGCTCGGATCAAGCTGTACCTGATTGAACAGACCGTGAATCGTCGCCAAATCGCGATAGCTCTCGATCTGCTCCATATCATCTTTTACATCATACAAAACCTTGCGACCATCATCAAACACAATGCGTAGGCAATAATCCGGCATGGGTCTTACTTCTTTGATTCTTGGCAGCATAACAACACCTCCATTACAGCGGCGGCAATTTCTCTAACTTCTGCGTATCCCACATTTCAAGTAGCCTATCCTGATGCGCACTCATCCATTCCTGCACAAGCTGCTACGCTCTCGTTGGGAGAGATCTCCCTCTGTCATCTTCATCGTTTTCAAATCAAAAATACCAATATGTTCCCCATATAGAGCATGCAAATGACTAGGTTCGTGTTCTTTCGGCTTGAAAAACATTTTAATGACGATCCCATAAAACCTACAAATCTCAGGCATCTCATGTCGCTCCTTTATCAGCGTTCCTATTTTTATTATACCCAAATCACAAAAAATTTCAAGCGGAACACATTTCCACAGCCATCTCGGAACCGGGATATACGGCAGCAGCTTTACAAGCGATACCGCTGCAAATAGAAAATCGGCGGCTGTATGCGAATCTGGCCCGAAGGAGCTGACATTGTTGGTTTTTCTTGCGATCATGCCGTCTGCCATATCGCTCAGTCCGCACGTCAGATACACCGTATAGAACACAGCCGAGAACACGGGGACGAACGCCAGAAGAATACTCCCTAAAATGCGGATCCCTGTAATTATGTTTGCAATGTGCGTTTTCATTCTGCGGTTCCGTTGACGATTTTTGGCGTAGAGTTCTTCCGGGATCATGGGAGAACCGATCTCCGCCAGAAGTGCTGTGTCGATCTGGCCGGTTTTGCGCGTACTGCCGCCCGGCCCTGCGAACCAGCTCCAGCCGGGGAACCGTCACAACGGCGGCCTCCGGTGCGTTGAACATAGGGCTTTCCGGTACGGTCAGAATTGTGTGATTGTTGGGGAACAGCAGCTCAAACTGCCGTACTGCCGGTTCAAAGTTGCGCCTGCTGTTCGAAACCCGCAGCCGCAGATCATCAGATACCGCAGGTGAGAGTAATCCCGCTGATCGACATGGATATAGCGCCCGTTCACCTCTTTCATTGCCATAGAGGACAGGGGGGGTTCGGTCAATGAGATTTTAAGCCCTGCGGGCATTCCAGCAGTAGAGCGGATAGCTGAACAACAGCAAGTCGCTGCCCAGCATCTGCTCCAGAATCTCACGCATATCATCGTCGATGGCGCAATGTCCGCCGTTGTATTTGCAGACAAAGCAGCCGCGGCAAAACTCGATATGCTTGTCAGTCACATCAATCGTACGGATTTCCTGCGCGGCAGCTTCTCTCATGCCGTCCAGAAATGCACGGGTAATGTGCATGGTATCGCTTTTCTCTTTCTTTTGGACTTCCGTTAAAAACAAGGATTTTCATCTCTAATTGACCTCAGTCATTTTTTTCCGCAACCTAAAAACGCAGCACAAACCGATGATCTCGGATCGCACTGCGTCTAAGCGTCTGGCATTTTGAGTTCTTCAATTTTTCCGTCCTTGAAACGGATCACGCAGGTATATTTGCACTTCGGACAGAATAGAGGGAACTCCTCTAATACCGTGTGCGGCCGTATCTGCGTCCTTGTTTTGCCGCCGCATTTTGGGCAGCAAAGCCAGCCAATTTTGGTGTCTGCGTTGTCCGCCATCTGAAATCACCTCGGTTTATTTGGAAATCAGCGCTCGGAATTCGGCATCACGGTCAAAGGTGCCGGCCGCAAAGCCAGGAATCTCCTTGATGGATTTGCAGATGCTGACGCTGAAGCCTGTCAGAATCTGCCCGATCTCCCGGTCGGGTATACGCATGGAAGGGAATCTGTCAATAGCGGGGAGAAACATTTTTTCCGTTTTTTCACCCTTTTCAAGAATCGTTCCCGGTGTCGCGGCTGCCGTGCCCAGGAACGCAGCCGCTTTCGCAGAAGTCAAGCTGGCGCTGAACCTGGAAGTGCAACGCCAGCTGAGTAACCGCTGATAACCGCAGGTGATTGATTCAGCGGTTACCTGATGGGATGGAAAGCAAAGGCTCTTTACCGCACGTTGAAGCATGCAGCGGGGGCTGATTTGATGTTAGATGTTATTCAAAGTCGCCGTACAGCCATTGCTGGCTGCTGCCGGTAAGACGGTAATGGATCTCAAAGACGTCGCTGTCTGTGCCGCCGCTTCGACTGGAAACTGCACAGTCAAGCCATGTTTCCGTTTCGGATACTGCTGCGCCGATGCTTTCCAGCGGAATGACCATCTGAATCCGACCCGCTGCATGCGACCACTCGACTCTTGCGCCGCTTTCCGTATTGGAAAAGGCCACGCGGAACCGCTTATCTCATAGCGATCAACTGTTGTTGAATCGCTGCTTCTGACGAATGCCTTTGAAAAGCTGTGTGGCAAAAAGACGTTCCGTTCAGGGTCGACGTAGTGCCTGCCGCGCTTTCGGTACTGCTTCGGATATGAGCCCCGACCTGGAAAACCGTTTCCGCACAGTACGCAGGCAGACTGCCGGATTCATTATCAACACGGATATAAAGATTGCTCATATCGTTTGTGATGTACACCTTCTGAATCGATAGATCGCTTGACACAGCGTCTGCGCAGGCGTCCAGATAGTACGGCACAAATTCGTACTGCGTCCAGTCTCCCTCGCAGCCGTCATGAACTGCAAGTTCCTTTATAGCAGCCCGCGTTGGAGCGATCCGGAATGATCCGCATATCCAGATCGCCGTTCCAGACAAAGCGCCGCCAGAATGAAGGATGCCGCAGTCGTCGGCTCCGTGGCGGTCGAAACACAGGGCTTCTCGGTAACATCGCTGACGCATTCCCCGGTGAACATATATCCGGCGCAGGTTCTGTGCAGATTCCAGTCGAAGATATTCTCTGCTTTCTGACTGTCGCCTGTGTAGGCGCTGCAAATCGCATTCCAGTTCGAGATCTGAGGCCAGCTCGGGGAAACTTCGACAGCTTCGTCACCGGACGGACTGTAAATACTGTCCTTGCTGTAGTAGGTGTCCATTGCATACCGAGCCAAAATGCCGTATTCATCATCCAGGAGATCCGCTTCAAAGGCGCTGATCGTGTCACGGGCTCTGGAGGAATTGATGTCAATGATGCCTGTAGTGAACAGAATAAGTCCGGCGCCATCCTTCATTCTCGACACACTGTTGTCCCAACGGATATCCTTGATAAAGTACTTTCCCTTTGGATACCAGAGGCCATTTGCAAGCGTGTCGTCTCGGTTGATTGCGGATTTGATGGTGCTTGCTGCGCCGTTATAGCTGTCAGCGAGTCCTTGCAGACCCTTCTGCGCAGCCATTTTACCCATTGCTTCAAGCCCGGCGGCGTAAAGGGCCTGCGTGTACGTATAGACGCCGTAATTATCCATGTCCTCAAAAATACTGAAATCCTGCGGCTTCCGAACCCGTTGCTGTCAATATTGTTCATCACATAGTTCGCCGCTGCAGTCAGCTGCGGCCAGAGTTCGTCGCGCAGCTGTGTGCTGCTTGTCTCCAGACAGTGCCGGTACACGCCGTACAGGAACCAGCCGATCGTATCGTGTTCAGGCTCGATGAATTCCGCACGCTGGTTGCTCCAGACGTCAATACAGGTATTGAAGGAACCGGCGGTTTCGCCGGCGGTAAGCTGCCGGGCGGCAAGCCAGCGCCAGTATTGCGCCCCTTCCGTGGTAAACCCGGCTGCGTCCAAGGCAATTGCCGTGACGGAAGCATCGCGGGTAACCAGACCTTATAACCGTAGTCATAAGGGTTGGTGGTTGCTACATGCGCGCCGTCTCCGGTTGTCGAACCCGGACGGAGCGTGTTTTTTATCATGATAAGATTGCGCTTGTACATCTTCGCAAGCTCCGGGTTTGAGAGCTGGGGACTGCTTTCCGTCTTCCAGCCATGCTCCGTAATACGTTTGTGTATACGTGAGCCAATCGCTGCCGTCGCGCGCATTCAGGGGAGGAAACCGTCTGGTTGAGGTCGGCCAGCGTCGCGCCGTATGCAACATAGCCATAGAGGGTACAGGATGCTCCGGCGGACAACTCTGCGGTTTTCAGGAATGCACCGGAAACAGCATTTGCAGATGCGGAGCGGTTATTTGCAACTGAGCCGCTGCTGTGGAAGGTGTACCACGGACTGCAGGAGCTCGAGGCAGTATTGCTGTCGGCGTCGTTCGCAACCTGGAACCCGGCGCAGCTGCCCCATGTGCCGAGCGCCAGATACGGCATACCAGCGGAGGATCTGTCAAAAAATAATAGCGTTTTGTGTATCGCTGTATGACGCGCTGATTGCGGAAGTCCCTGTGTTGGCAGGATTCAGCATATCCAGAACGGAAATGCGCTTGCTGCCGGCAGATGTGTTTTTTGATGCCACTGCGTAAGCAGGACAGGCATGTTTGGCAGTGCGCAATAATTTCTGGAAATCTCAATACCAGCCGTTTGGAACGCCGTCGTATTCCAGATAATTTGTCCGCAAAATGCCGGTTTCATCAAAATACCCTTCAACATCGAACAACTCGCCGGAGGAATAATCCTTCGCACCTGTTTCATCGCGGAAGAACCCGGAGTAATCCCGAATCTGGTTTTCTCCCCAGCTGCTGCTTACATGCAGCTCGCGGATGCCCGCCGGGTTGTCTGCCGCGTCTTCAGAGCAGAGCTGCGTGCTCTGCCAGATCGCCATCATATCCTTCGCGTTGGAAAGATACAGGCTCCGGGTGCTCTCATGCTTTTCCTCGACGGTCAGACTGTCGATGTTGATGGCATGGTTATTATACGCGATCCGGACTGTATGCGTCCCCGCAGTCAGGTATTTTCCGACCTCGCTCGTCGACCACTCGTCCCACGATGCCAGCGACGGAAATACAGCGGTGGCCTCGAAGACACCGTCAAAGAGCACCTTTGCTGAAGCGTAGTACCCGCCGGCGTTTGCATACCGGATCAGGAAGGAATAATCTCCCCCGCTTCTGCAAGATCGACAGAGAACTCGACAAAATCGCCCTTGGCGTCAAAGTGGTCAACAAATCCCGGTTCCGGTGTATCCTGCATGATCGGTGTTCGTCTGCACACCGGACAGCACAGCTGCCTCCGCCTCGTATCTCGTTTGCGGATATTCCTTTGCAATGGTGGGAACCTGGAGAAGAAGCGAGACGAAAAGCACAAGGATTAAAAGAATGGATATTGTACGTTTCATATGAATCCTCCTCACTCTTTTGTCAACTGAAGTCCGGCGTTACCTCAATCGTATTTCCTACCTGCACAATGTGGTTGTTCCCACTTTCCCATGCTTCATCGTTCAGCAGGATCTTGAATTCCACGCTGCCGCTGACGGGGCGCTCCATTTCAAAGACCCACGTGTTCGCATCGACATTCTGGGCTTTCGGCCGGAAGACCAATCCAACGGCAGCGTGTCCCCACGGATATACAGGGGGTGTTGCCATAGCCCGCATCACAGTGTACGATCACGGTCGTTTTCTGATAATCGGGCTGTTTGTACTCCTCCGGATATCCGCTTGTAAAGCAGGACTTGCGGAGTTTGCCGGGATCGTAACAGTTACCACTCTGGAGTTCGCCTCGGCTTCCCCTTCCGTTACGTTTACAACATAATCCGTATTCAGCAGGTCGGTTAACTGCGTGCCGATCGTGTAGCTCGTTTTTTCCTGCGTTCAGGGTGATCGTCTTTGTCTGTGCGCTGGCAGAGTTATTGAAAACACAGAGAATTTCCCCTGCCGTTTCCCTCGTTTCTCCGGCTGAATGCATAGACCGGATCGCCGTAGCTGTAATACAGCTCGTTCTGTACGCCGTTGATGAGCACATCGCCGTATGTTTTTCTGAGCTCATTCAGACGCTGGATAAAATGGAAGGTCGTCGTATCCTCACTGAAGCCGGTCATCATCTCGCGGTTGTAGTAGTTCAGCGTTTCCTCCGAGTATTGAAAATTTCCGGCCATGTTCTGCTCTGTTCCATAATAGATAACGGGGATCCCGCGCGCCGCATACTGGAAGGCCAGCGCCATGCGCAGCTTTGCCCAGTTGTCGCTCGCATTTGCAAGGAACCGGGAACGGTCATGGTTATCCAGGAAGGTAAACAGGTGCGAGGCGTCTTTGTATTTTGCCATCCTGATCAAAGACCCATTTGACGCCGCCCCATTCTTCTCCTTTGCAGAAAACGTTGTTCAACTGGAAGTACAGCGGATAATCCAGCATGCCCCACATGTAATTCATGATCGAGGCGTTTTCATCCACCGAACCGGTAAAGGCTTCGCCAAAAAGCTGTGCTTTCCGGTATGGGCTTCGTAGAGCGTCAGATACTGCGGAGGAATTTCAATTACAGCATCCACGCGGGAGCCGGAAAAGCCATAGCTGAACCAGCCGCTGTTATTCGCCTGGTTCCAGTATGCGGACATCAGTGCGGCCCAGCATTCCGGATTTTCCTGCGCCAGATCGTCCAATCCGCCAAGGCTGTAATTCTGTGCTTCCTCCGGATTTGTAAAGTCGCTGATGTTTGGCGTGTTATGATACCAGGCCGGATTGTCAAACGGCGGAGCGGGCTTATAATCGGCAGGTTCATAGGTCGTCGCCGGGTATTCCAGATAATCGGCCGTATGGTTGAGCTGCGCATCAATGATGACTTTCAGCTGCAGCGCATCCGCAGCGGCCATAAGCGCGCGTAATTCTGCTTCGGTACCGAAGTGAGAATTGGGGCTGTTGAAATCCTTTGTGTAGTAACCGTGATATCCTGCCTCGTCGCCGGAACGGCTGTATGTTTCGTTTTCCTGCGGTGCAGAGATCCAGATAGCGGTAAAGCCCATGTCCTTGATATATTGAAGCTTTTGCGTCAGACCGGCCCAGTCGCCGCCCTGATAATAATGAAGATCTCCCGGACGGTACTCCTCATTGAATGTCCCGTTGTTGCTGGAATTGCCGTCAAAGAAGCGATCCGTCATAAGCATGTAAACGGTATCGTTTTTCTTCGAGATTCTGCGAGGAATAGCTCACCTGATTTGTCCCCTCCTCATCAAGCGCTGTGCTGCGCGTGTACGCTGTTCCGGCACCGAGGACGGACACGCAAAGCGAGGCGATCAGAAACAGCGCGAGTATGGATTTTTTGTGTTTTTGCATAATGCTGCTCCTTTCGTGGATGATTATCCCCTTAATTGCGCCAGCAGCGATTCCGTTCACGATATTTTTTGCATGAAAATGTAAAAAAAAGAATGACTGGAATTGTGGTCACAACAAAACCTGCCATGATCAGATGCCACTGCTGGTTATACTGTCCATAGAAGTACATCTGGCTGAGTGGAATGGTGATCGGTTTTCCAAGAATCAGATACGGAAGAAGAAAATCGTTCCAGACCCAAAGAACATTGAGAATCGCGACGGTGGTCAGGATCGGTTTGATAAGCGGCAGAACGATCAACACAAAGCGCTTCAGAACGCCGCAGCCGTCAAGCAACGCAGCCTCTTCCAGTTCTCCCGGGACGGAGGATACAAAGCCCCTGATCAGAAAAAATCGGAATCGGACACTGCAGCCCGCAATAAATCAGGATCAATCCCCATATATGCCCAGTCACATGCAGATCCCGCGCTGTAGACAGCAGGGAAATCATGATCGTGTGAAAGGGTACAAACATAGAGGAAAGAAACAGCAGCATGAAGCATGCAGACCAGCGGGATTTCCATTTTGCAAGCGCGTATCCTGCGAGAGAACTGACGATCAGATTCAAGACCACAACGCCAGCGGTCAGGATACAGGAGTTCAGCAGCGCTTTCGGAAAGTCTGCGGTTTCGATGATTGTTTTATAGTTCTCGAATGTTGGCCTGGAGGGGAAAGAGATGGCCGAGGTCAGAATTTCCCCTTTTGTTTTAAAAAGAGTTGACGATTGCAATTAAAACCGGGAAGAAATAGAGAACGGCGATCACACCGACAAGAATTGTGATTGCATATCCGCCCTTGCCTGCTCTTGCTTTTTACGCATTTGACGCGTCCTTTCTGCCTTGGAACAGATAAACTGCCGCTGTAATGGCGGAGATGATCAGAAACAGGATGATGGATTGCGCGGTTGCGTATCCTGTCCGGTTGGAGCTGAAGCCTGTGTTGTAGATCTGGAGCGCGATCGTTGTCGTTGCGCCGGCGGGCGCCGCCGGAAGTCATGGCCATAGGAATGTCAAATGCCTTAAAGCACGACGCCAGACAAAGGATCACATTCATGACGACAACCGGCGCAAGCAGCGGGAGCTTGATCCGCGTGATTACCGTCCATTTATTCGCACCGTCTACTGCGGCGGCTTCCAGCAGGTCTTTGGAAATATTCTGAAGTCCGGCAATATAAATGATCATATAATAGCCCGCGCATTGCCAGATCGCAGTCAGGCCGATCGAATACACGGCCAGCTTCATGCTGCCCAGCCAACTGATCTGATACGCTTCGGGGGATCCCAAATGCCTGCACGGCAGAGCGGTAGACGTTTCCATAGAGAAATACCCAGACGAATCCGACAATGATCAGGCTCATCAAATTGGGAAGGAAGAAAACCGCCCGAAACAGCTTCTTGAAGTGCGTATTTGAATCCAGAAGAAGTGCCAGCACAAGGGCCGAAAACGTTTGCCCCAAGCGTTACAAAAGAGCGTATAACGGACTGTTACCCAAATCGCGCGAAGAAACGCGCGGTTTGACAACGCCTCTTTGAAGTTGGCAAGACCAATGAAGTGAAAATGTTTATTGTAGCCGTATGCGTCTGTAAACGCCAGCACAAGGCTCTGGGCAAAGGAAGCAGAAAAAATGTGAAGAAAAAAGCAAATGCGGGCAGGATAAACAACAGATACGTCTGGTTTTGCTTTCTTCTCCATACTTCCGTTTGATAGTGTGTTCTATGTATGATCTTCGCCTCCCCGGTCGTCCCGCGTCGCAAAATGACCTGCGGCGCGGGACATGTAGTATCAGTTTGCCTGACTTGCGGCCAGCGCGTTGTCCCACGAGGCGTCCAGACCGGCCAGGATATGCTCCAGACTGTCCTGATCCAGCAGGTAGCTCGACAGAGCGCTTTCATATTCCGGGCCGAAGGCAGTCGGCCAGCCGCGATCGACCTGTGTGCAGACCATGCCCGCGTCGATATAGGCTTCCACGTCTTTTGCCAGCGGATCAAAAATCAACGGAAACACCCTTCACAGCGGAAAACAGCTTTGGAGGTGCTGCACCACAGCTCGGCGATTTCCGGCCGTGTCAGGAACTCAAGCGAACAGCTTGCATGCTTCCGGGTATTTTGTCGATGCGGAAATGGACAGACCAAAGTCGGGGAACTGGAACAGCTTTGTCTCAGACGGATCGTCAGAAACCGGAAGCGCCATCATGCCGAGGTTGATGGACGGATTGATCTCCTTAATGGGCTCGAGCGCCCACAGGCCCTGCACCATCATGGCGGCCTCGCCGTTTGCAATCATTGCGCAGGCTGTGTTGTAGTCCGTGTCAAATGCTGTCTGGGTGTTGCCGTTTTTCGTAAATGTACTTCATCAGCTCAAAGGTTGTGCTCCATCCGCTGCAGACCGCAAAGGACTCTGTTCCGGCGCTTCTGGCGTCGTCCCAGTGAATGTCCTTCCCGTAGACCGCAGAAGCAGCTGCGATCAGAGAAACCGGCTTGATTGTCCAGGAATCCTGAACCCCAGCGCAAACGGTGTCACACCGTTCGCTTTCAGGGTTTCAACCGCTGCTTTGAATTCCGTCACGGTCGTCGGCACGGCGATATCGTATTCTGCAAAAATATCTTTATTATAGAAAATACCCTCGCAGCTTCCGTCAATCGGAAGCGCCCATGTATGGCCACTCTCCGAATCGGAGAAAGGTCGAATCAAGGCGCGCCTCATCTGTGACGTTGTTCAAAAACGCTTCACCGGCGAGATCCATGATATAGCCGCCCTGCGCGATGTCCATGGTGTTTGTTGAGCCCTGAAAATATCCGGGATTTCATTGGTCGCCAGCCGCGCCTTTGAGAATTGCTGCCGGCTCGTTTGTAACGATTTGATTTCCTGTTCGACGTTGATCGTTGGATATTCCTTATGGAATGCGTCGATGATCTGCGTAAATGCGTCCTGCGCTTCCTGCTTTTGATGGAACAGATGAATCGTAACGGGTTCTGTCTCCGGTACGTCCGCTTCGTCTTGTGCGCTTTCGGCAGATGCTTTATCTGCCGTATCCTGTCAGCAGCTGCGTGGTCGGAGTTTGCCTGCTCTGTTGTCTTTACGCTTGTGCATGCAGACAGCAGAGAAAAAGAGAACGCCGACGCAGAGCAGCAGAATCACTGATCTTCTCACTTTTTCAATTTTCATCATGAAACCTCCATTTAACTCCACTGAATGACAGACCTGATGTGCTTTTTTTAGGCGTCTTTCTTGGCCAAGAAAGGTTTGAGGGGGCTGCCTACAATCAAATTTATATCGTTTGGGAAACACGGCAGCAATAAAATCATTTAGCTTTCTTGTGAAATATATCAACTTCTTTGTGTAAAACTATCAAAAATTCATTTGATTTGCTATAATATTTAGGAAAGGCGGTGAAGCTCCATGTTCCGACGATTCCGATCGCTCAGGAAAAAACTCATCTGCTCTGTTCTGCTTACCTTGTCGATCCCCATCATCATCGTGGTTGTCATTGCACAGGTTCGGTCGCAGTCCGCAATTCGGGCGCAGGCAAAAAAGCTCAATGAAAATCTGCTCGAAATGGGGATCCATCAGATGGACGCAACGTGGGAGGGACTGGACGACGTTTACCGCTCCATTTATCTGAATGAGGCATTCAGAGAATACCTTCTGCACTACGGGCAGCAGACCGGCCCGAACGCTGCGGCAAGCGAATCAGATCTGTTAAAGCGGGTCTTTCTGTCAAGTCTGAGCAGCCGCGCGGATCTCTACAGTATTATTTTCGTTGATAACAGCGGACGGCTTACATATGCGACGCGGAAGAATCCGGTTCCGTTCCGGGTATGCGGACGCTGCGCTTCCGGATGCGTATCTTACCTGTCTGGAACCCGATCAGATGAACCGGCTTTTGACCGCGTCCTGCTCCCGACCTGTGTACATATGCCGCTCCATAAGGTCAGAAACGGTGCGGGCGAATATGTTTATGCGGTTGCACGGCAAATCGTCAATACAGAGCAGCATTTTGAGCAAATCGGGACGATGTTTATCACGGTAAATCTGACAGGAATGAAGCAGCTTGCGTCGCTTATCCTGTCAGATCAACAGGCATATGTTTATATTTGTGACCGTGCGGGGCGGGTGTATTTCGATTCCTCCGGACAGCTGACCGCCCGGACGCTGCCCGAGGAAATGATGGTATTTAAGGACGGTCTGTCTGAGCATGAAATACGGCTTGACGGGCGAGGCACATATGGCGCTTTCCGTGCAGTCGCAGAAAACCGACTGGGTGCTCATGACGGCGATTCCGAAACGCTCTACAGCTCCGACGCAACGGCGGTATCCAAATCCATTTTTGACCGCCGCTGGTTCTGGCGCTTAACCCCTGATGACTGTGGTTACAGCGTTTTTTGCGACCAGGATAAGCCGCCCGATCGAAACGCTTGTCGGATACAATGGAGCATATGAACCTGCGAAAGCTGGAGCACCGCGTTGCGGTCGTCGGAAACGATGAGATCGCACGCCTGAGCATAGCTTCAATACGCTGATGGACAAGTTGAGCACATCCATTCAAAAACGAATATGAAATGGAGCTGCTCCAGAAGCGTTCCGAGATCCGCGGCTGCAGGCGCATGAACCCGCATTTTCTGTATAACGCTTCAATCCATTTCAAGCCTCGCTATGCTGGATAAGGTATCGGAAATCATTACAGTCTCGAATTCCCTGGGGAATACGCTCCGTTATTGCATCAACAGCAGCCAGCCGCTCGCGCCTCTGCGCGATGAGATCGCACATGTCACCAACTACCTGACAATTCAGACAATTCGCTTCGGCGACCGGCTGCGGTATGAACTCAGTATTCCTGCCTATACCCGTGACTATCTGCTTCCGCGAATGAGCCTTCAGCCAATGGTGGAAAATGCGATCCTTCATGGCTTTGGGGAACGGCAGGAGCTCGGGACGATCCTGATTCAAAGCTGGGCAGACGATTCTTTCCTGACCGTGGAGATTACAGACGACGGGGGGGATTGCGCCGGAACGGCTGGACGCGCTGAAAAGAGGCTCTGCGGCACTGCCGCAGCCGATACCGAACACGGCGTTGGCCTTGTCAATCTCAAAGGCGCGTCTGGCGCTTCTGTACGAAAAAAACGGACGGCTGGAGATTGACAGCGAGGCCGGAATCGGAACGACGATCCGTATTATCGTTCCGGCAGGAGGTGAGCAGGTGTGATATATCATGTGCTTCTCGTTGAGGACGAGCCGGTTATCCGGGAGAGCATCAAAAAAAGCATCCATTGGGATAGAATGCCCATTCAGCTGGCCGCAGAAGCGGAAAACGGCAGGGAAGCGCTGGCGTATATGCAGACCATGCCGATTGACATTGTAATAACCGATATGAGAATGCCGGTCTGCGACGGCTCCCAGATGCTGAAGCAGATGGAATCCCTGCACTATAACTGCGAAAATCATTGTGCTGAGCGAGTATTCGGATTTCAGTTATATGTATCAGGCCATTCACGCGCACGTCTTTAGATTATCTGCTCGCCGATCGACCCGGCACAGCTGAATCGGCTTCTGCAGGAGCTTGTCGAGCGGCTTGCGCGCGCGCGCCGGCTGCGGAGGCGGAAGAGCCGCTGCATACACTGTTTCACAAGGCAATGACCGGTACGCTCTGTGATCCGAAAAACGCGCGGATGCTGCAACAGTATGCGGGGAAAACATTTGCCGCCTGCTGCATGCGCCTTCGCCGCAAATCCGACGCTGATGCATGGAGGGCGGATCGTTCAGAAAATCAAAGCAGGAACCGTTTGCATCCGCACTGTTTCCATACAGCACAACGGAGCCCGTCTTCTGCATGCTGTCGATGATCGGGACGGCGTGTACGCATCAAACGGAACGAAAATACCTGGAATTCGTGCAGACGCTTATGGAACAGGTGTCGGAGGGCACTGCGTTCCGCACAGGCCTTTCCGGATTCGGATATGGCGTTTCCGATGTGAAGGCGGCGATCGATGAGGCTGCTTCCATGCTGCAGTACATCGGGCGCAAGCCTGGGATCCTCTATCAAAAGGGTGTGTCCTCCTATACGCCCTATCTGCTTCCTTCGCCCATTAACGAATCGCAGCTGATCTCGTTTCTGTCGGCATCCGACAACTTTTCGGCGCAGTGCATGACAATGCTTCTGCGCACCATCGAAAGCCGCGCGTATCTGTATCTGCCTGCGGTCAGGCATCTTCTGATCGATTTTACGATGTCTGTAGAGAAATGCTGCCAGAAAATCGGGTATGGCGTGGATATTTCAGAGCTTCTCGGGCGAAACTACATCGACCAGATCAACCAGATCGCATGGGAGGGATGAAATTCCGCAGTACCCTGCAGGATATGCTGCAGGCTGTCGCGGCTGTCTCGCAGACAGACATACGCCCAATACCAGGCAGACGCTCCAGCTGATCCTGCGGACTGTGCAGACGCAGTATATGGAGGAGCTCAGCCTGATTGATTTCTCACAGAAGTACCATCTGAACTATATTTATCTGAGCCGGAAATTTAAAGACATGGTTGGTTTGACCTTTACCGAGTATCTGCTGCAAATACGGATGAACAAGGCAAAAAGAGCTGATCGAAGAAAACGGAATGAGCGAAAAAGCAGCCGCCCCTCTCGTCGGATATTCCAACCCGTATTACTTCAGCAGCTGCTACAGAAAATATTTTGAGACGAACAGGAGTACATAACAATGCAAACAGAATGGTGGAAGGATGCTGTCGTATATCAGATCTATCCGCGGAGCTTTCAAGACAGCAACGGGGATGGGATTGGCGATCTGCGCGGAATTATACAGCGGCTCGACTATATCAGAAGCCTCGGCGCAACCGTGATCTGGCTCTGTCCGATTTTATGCGTCGCCGCTGATCGACAACGGATACGATATCAGCGACTATTACGCAATTCATCCGGAGCTTGGCACAATGGAAGATTTTGATTGCCTGCTTCGGCAGGCACATCAGCGCGGGCTCCGCGTGATTATGGATCTGGTCGTCAACCATACATCTGACCAGCACCGGTGGTTTCAGGGAGGGAACGAGCGGGCAGAATCCTGCCTATCGGGATTATTATATCTGGGAAACAGAAAAGCCGAACAGATGGGGGAAGCTGGTTCGGCGGTTCTGCGTGGGAATACAACACAGGTCGGCGCACATACTCGCATATTTTTGCAAAAAAACAGCCGGATCTGAACTGGCAGAATCCGGCACTGCGTGACGAAATTTATCGTATGATGTCCTGGTGGCTGAATAAGGGGATCGACGGTTTCCGCATGGACGTGATCAGCTTGATTTCAAAGCCGGATCCGATTCCACGGGATACCGGTTCGGATCTGTCGCCGTATTGCATCAACGGCCCGCAGGTGCATACATATTTGAAGGAAATGCGGCAGAAGGTATTGGCAAAAGTACGATATTATGACGGTAGGCGAATGTCCGGGCATTACGGTGCAGGAGGCCAAAATACCGCGGGAACAGACTCCGGCGAGCTGAACATGGTGTTTCAGTTTGAGCATACCAGTCTGACAGACGGAAAATACGGAAAATGGGCGCAGACCGCACAGATCTGGTAAAGCTGAAGGAAGTATTGAACCGCTGGCAGAACGGCCTGCGGGAAACATCATGGAACTGCCTGTTTTGGGGAAATCACGACCAGCCGCGGGCGGTTTCAAAATTCGGCTGTGATCTGCCGGAATACAGGGGTGCTTTCAGCGAAAATGCTCTGCGCCTGCCTCTATCTCATGCAGGGTACGCCATACATTTATCAGGGTGAGGAGATCGGAATGCCGAACCCGCATTTCACGTCGCTTGAGCAGTATCGGGATATTGAGAGCATTTGTGCTTATCATGATTTCGTGGATTCCGGGGTTGTTGAAAAACGCATGATGCTGACGCTCGCACACAAGCCGGGACAATGCAAGAACGCCGATGCAGTGGAATTCCCGTTTTTGCGCCGGCTTTCAAGTGCGCCGCCATGGATATCCCTGGGGGTATAGTTGGAGAGCGGTCAATGTCGAACAGGAGGAGGAGAAGGATGAAAATTCAGTCCTGCACTTCTACCGGGATATATTGGCCTTCGAAAAGGGAATCCTTTGATCCGATATGGCACATTTGAATTGCTCTGTGCCGACGATCCGCATATTTTTGCATACGTCCGTACATATCGGGAAAGCGCCTGCTGGTGATATGCAATTTCAGCGAGAAATCGCAAAATGCCGCCGCAATTTATCCAAACCCGGAAGCAATACGCTTTCATAATTACCCGTCAATAACGCCAGCCGTCCTTCGCCCGTTTGAATTGATCGCTGCATTGTGACGGCAGCATAGCAAACGCACTTTCAGCGGCCGCCAAAGAAGAACACCTGCTCCAGATGCGGCTGTGCGCCGCTCTTCGGATCCCGTTCCATACGGATCACGTCGCGCATATATGCGCGCCAGCGTGCACTGACAGGTGCGTCCTTCTGCACGTCAAGCGCTGTTTGCAGATCGTCACATTCGTAATATCCGAAAAGCGTATCGCCTGCCTGCCAGATCGAATAGTTCCGGATCCCGGCGCGTCGGAGCATCTCCAGCATCTCCGGCCAGATCTCATCATGCCGCCTGCGGTATTCTGCCATCTTCCCGGGCAGAACAGCGGCTTTCCACGCGTATCGCTCCATATTTATAATCCGCCTTTCTGCGAAAGGCACCGACGGGGTTATGAAACCGGAGGGGTGTGCTCTCGTCGTTGAAAATTGTTTGTTATACTGTCCACGGAGGTGTTCGGCCGAAACTACACAGACCGTGGAGGGTGAGTGGCGGGCTGTATAGCGGCAACCCCGCATGTTTATATGGTTCGACCACCGTTACTGTCGGCTCCATCAAAATGTTCGACCGAATTATTCGAGAACTGAAAAGAACCCTCCATCCGTAGTTGGATGGAGGGTTCTTGCATCTTATGATTTTATTATGCGCCGTGGCGAAATTAGCGTTGTTTTTCGTCAGCAGGTACAGACAATACTGGTTCATGCTGATACCCCCGCGTTTGAGTTTTCCGCAAGGTGCGCGGTGCGATTCGGAAGCCGCAGCTTGAACTGACCGGAATACTCGTCATCAGACGTAGGCTCTGGAATCTCATAGCCATCTTCCAGTGCGGCGGCCAGCCATTCGCGTTTGCAGTCCAGCGCGTTTTTTTCAGCGCCGCTTCCGCCGTCTCGCCGCTGGTCAGGCAGCGCCGCGCAGCTCCGGATACGAGGCTACAAAACCGCCTTCGTCCGTGTCCGGAACAAGCTCCAGACGATACGGAAGATTCATATAATACTAGCAATACGTAACTGAACGAAGCACAATTGAG
>VOFK01003829.1_pt1 | contig 20857 bp, 39 predicted proteins | sample 5384121 | NCBI WGS metagenome assembly VOFK01 (sample SAMN12384730, study PRJNA508395) | human gut metagenome | isolation source: healthy gut J | host: Homo sapiens | reverse complement strand
GTTACGTATTGTTGCAGATTCGCCTCCGCAGGAGCGAAGGTGGCTGCCCCCTGACCGCGCAGCCACCAATGCCGGACCGGACTGGCAGGCGCGCCCTGCACGATGACAGATAATCCATGCTCCCGGCAGAGCCGGTCTGAAATGGCACGGATCTGCTGGTAGTAGCTTTGCTGCGTACTGTGATACTTTTCGCCGGTATCTGCATTCACCGAATTAAATACGATATGTGAATGGATATGATGCCGGTCTACATGGGTCCCAATCACAACCTCAAAGCCGTCCAAGTGTTCCTGCGCAAATGCTTTAGCAATTTCTAAAGCAAGTTCAGGTGTGATTTCACCAGGCTTGAACGATTGAATGATGTGATAGCATTGACGCTTATCCAATCGTCCGGTTTCCCGCTTTGTTTTCATCATCTCGCGGTACTCTCTCCCTGGATCGCAATTAAAATGTGCCGTTAAAATATGCCCATCCGTTTTGTCACCGTTCAGAACATAATCAATGGCTTTTTTAAGCCGCCGTTACGATGGGCAGGATTTTCGTAACAGCCATTACTTATTCGCTATCCGGAACATAAGCTCATATACCTGATTCAGAAGATAGAGTCCCCGTTTGGCATCCTCCGGCTTCGCAATTCCGGCATTGACGCTGCGGGCGATCTGGTTGATGTTGTTGCCGATATGATGTATTTCCGTCCGGAGCTCTTTAATTTCTTTTGTAGGGCGGGCTTTGACCGGTCGTCCCTCAATAAGCCGTGCAAGATATGCCCGTTTTGTCAGCCTGCACTCTTTGGCCTGACAGCACAGCAGCTGATACTGCTGTGTTGTCAGTACGATGTGCAGATGGTGTTCTTTCTTGTTCTCATTCACATTTTTCTCCTTCCTGCGGCGTATAGCCGCAAGTTTTCCGCCCGCAGGCAGCATTGGGGACCGGGGTATCCTCGGCAAGCTGTGCAAATGTACATTTGCGCGATGCTTGCGCCACCCACGGCGGCGTTGGTGTTCCCGCCGTCGGCGGGGCGTTTTTTGAGAGGTAGGTTGATTCCAATACAGGCGGACACGGTCCGCCCCTTTTCCAGAAAAAAGAAATATCTGGCAGCAGCGCCAGACATCCGGTTTCGCAGGGTCCTTCCGCACAGGGTGTCAATGTAACACCCAAAATAGAAACGGCAGGGTGTCACCAAGACACCCTGCCTGTCATTATTACCGTTCAAAATCATGGTCGTGCGCTGAAAGCTCCCGTTTCTCCAATTTTCGCATTGAGAAATCAAGAATTCGCTCTTTTCTGGCCTGTAGCATGGTCTTATAAAACTGCTTTTGCAAGTCAGACGCAAATGGCGTTTCGTCAATGATCGTAAATACTTGCTCCATGTTGATTCTCCGGAAGGATTCGCTTCAGTGCCGCGTTGCAATCCGGATAAGACAACGACGAAATGAAGTTAAAATAATTGATTCTCTGTCCGTTGATCTTTATGCCGGAGAGGGGTAGAGAAAAGGTCCGAAGATCCTGCTCCTTCTGGCTTTCCAGTGTATTTCGCATGATGCTTTCGTCAGCCTGTGGGTAAAGGCTGCTGCCGCAGTCATATAGGAGCCAAGTGGATCTCATCCGTCATGGTATTATACAGAAATCCCCAGTTGCCATTATGCCGATCCCAGTTGCCGATCAGGGCATCTACGATAAACATATCCCAGAAGTGCTGTTTCAGCAGCGCAGGTGGAAAGGCTGTCTGGTCCTCCATAGCTTGTGTGATATCAGACAAAGTTCTGTACCATAGCCGCTGTGTCCGGAATTGATCACCGTATTTTTCAGAGATGCGAAGTCTTGCAGCACGATTCCTGGTGAAGTGAAATCCTTGCAGGCAACAACAATTTTTTCCGCACCGTTTTTTCTGTAGATTCCCAGAAGCGTTTCGTGTGCGGCAATACCAACGCTGTTGAAAATATGGCAGCCAATGTATTCTGAAATGCAGCTATTGGCATAACTCAACTCTTTATTTTTAGGAGCGGGTGCCGGGAATTTCAGCATATACTGTTCACCGTCGTAAATGACAGCAATCTTTGCGCCATTCGCTCCTGCATAAAACTTATTGCGAGTAGGTAAGGCTGTAAAATCAAGCACTATACTCACTCCTTTCCCATACGGAGATATTTTTCTCGCAGATACCATGCCTGTTCTGATGAGATGACCTGCTCTACTTCATAGGAATTGATCAGCGCATTCAGGTCGCACCAGCAAAGATCCCAATGGTTATCCTGCCTGCCGCTATCAATGATGTTCCATGATTCTTCCATTCTCAGGATGGATTCGTGGAGGTCTTCCGGCAGTCCACATTCCAAATAGGACTGGTCCAGCGGCTTTCCCGTTTCCGGATCATATTGTGCGTTTCGATCATTCATACCTGCGTCCTCGCTTATAACTCAATTCTATTGTTTTTATTATACCGACTTATCCCTGTTTTAGCAAGTAGTGTTGCCAGACAGCCCAGTAGATCATGCCGTCTTTTCCAGCTCGGCTCGAATACGGTCCCGTGCCAGCTCCGCATAGGTGTCTGTGACTTCGATGCCGGTTGCGGTATAGCCCTCCTGCACAGCCGCCAGCACCGTGGTACCGCTGCCGGCAAAGGGGTCCAGAATATGCCCGCCCGGTTCCGTGATCTTCACGATGTCCCGCATCAGCTGCAGCGGTTTCTCCGTCAGATGGATGCGGCTCTGGGGATTGCCGTACTTGAACACGCCAGGCAGGCAGGGCACGGGACGGCTGATAGGCATATCGCCATTGGAGCCCCAGACAATGTACTCCGCCTGCTGACGGAAGCGCCCCTTCTGGGGGCGGCTGTTGCCCTTATCCCAGACAGCGGTGCCGCGCCAGATCCAGCCCGCCCACTGGAGAGCGTCGGTGGCTGCGGGAGCTGCCGCCAGTCAATGAACATACATACCGGCGCACCGCTCTTGCATACCTTTCGCGCTTCATACAACCACTCTGCCGCCCAGCGGGTCCAGGAGCGCTGGTCCTTGGCATCCCCGATCGAAAGGGGGGGGCGCGTTCTCGCCCATACTGGAATACTTCCTGGCGGTGGATTTGTTTTTCTCCGCCTGGGTGCGGCCACCGGAGGCATAGGGCGGATCGGTGATAACAGCGTCAAAGGTGTTGGGGGCAAAGGTCCCCAGCACCTTCAGAGCATCCCCCTGGAGGATGCTCCATTTCTGATTATCGCTCATGCTCATGCTTCTCCTTCTTTTTCGTTCGATTTTCGCGGGGCGGAGACAGCTCCGTCTCCACATATTCGCTGATGATACCCAACGCTTCCTCGTAGCTGTGACAGTCTCCGCCCATGATGCGTGTCTGCATTTCCTTTGCTTCCGCTGCCATGCCATTCTGCCGGAGGACTCTGGCGGCAATACCCATCAGATTAAAGATGTTGCCGTCCTGCCCCAGCAGAGGGGCAGAGGGGACGAGGTTTCTCCTGCCGGGCGGAGCGAAATCCGCCCAGCCTGTTGGGAACATAGTCGGACAGCCATATGCCGCCGAATGCGCCGTGGGTCTGCAAACGCCACATCGCCAGTTTCCCCATGTCCACCTGAATGTCCTCGAAGGGGGACAGCAGATTGGTGAGTCCATCGTGCTGAAATACCTTGACCGTCTCAAAGCGGCTGCCATTCTGTAGGATGCCGTCCTGCGTCAGCAGGTCGTTGATGCCATCCAGCCACTCCTGCGACTCTCCGCCGCAGCCCTGCAGCACCAGTCCCTCCTGATGCTCCATGTCCCGCAGATCGTCCGCAGTGATCTTCTCAATTGGCATTTACCGCTCCTTTCTGCCGGGGCGTCTGGCAGACGGCGTCCGGCCAATGGTCTTCTGATCCGTCAACACGGGGATGCCCAGCTCGCCGGCTTTGTAGATCTCCTGCCACATCCCATCCGTCCAGACCGGACCGTACACATTCATCTGCTGGCAGGATTCCAGCAGGCGCAGTCCCAACGCCCTGGCTTTCTCGTCCTGGGTGGGATCGGTGAAATCTGCGACAGGCGGGAACAGCAGATGCGGACAGATAGGGATATTCCCCGCCACAAACACCTCCTGCGCTTTCTGCCGCGCAAACTCCACATTGCCTGGCACATCGCCGCGCAGCGGAGCACAGATATAGACCAGCTTAGGGCCGCTCCGTTCAGCTCCGGCGTGCGCTCCCGGAATGCGGACAGATACTGACCGACGGCATCCCGCAGAGCGGCATAGTCCGCGGCAGTAGGGTGATAGGCGTACCACTCCACTTTTCCGTAGTCATCCCACAGGTGGGGAATGACGCAGCTGCGGAAGTTGGGATTGTTCGGCACCTGCTTTTTACCCCAGACATCCTGAAAGCGCAGTAGCGTCCGGTCCACCACGCCCTCCGTGCGGTTGAGCACCGTAAGGCGGATGGCGTCATATTGGCTGGAGATATGGGTAGAGAGAAACTCCGCCCGTACACGCAGGTCCTTTCCGAGATCTCCCACGCACACACGCCCGGAGAATTGAGGCCGATCCACGAGATTGCCGTGTTCAAACAGCTTTCGCAGTTCCTGCTCATACACGGTCATCGCTCCATACCTCGTTTCTTTGGCGTTTTTGTTTTCATAGGACTTACTTCTTTTTGCAGAGGTTTCAAGGTCTCACGCCCGATGCCGCGGATCACGCTGCGGCTCTTGCCGCTCAGGACAAAGGTATCCCTTGTATCGTTGCGGACTTCCTCGCAGGGCAGGATTACGGCAGAACCGGTGATGCGGATATCCCCCTGCACCGTGCCATACACCTTGCAGTTGCCGGACAGGATGGGAGTCCCCATCGTATGGGGATCGTGAATGATCTGCGCGTTTCCGGAAGCCAGCGCTTTTCCGGTCATGGAGGCCCCGCGGAGATAGGCGTTGTCCTCGGCGTGGCTGTGGCCGCTCATCACGCTGCCTTTGGAAACATAGGCGCTGCCACAGGCAATGGCGTCGCCCCGCAGACAGGCATCCCGATCCACATAGGCGTCACCCGCTGCAATGGCGTCATCGAAGATCCACGCGCAGTCTCCCGGCTCCGCGGACAGATTGCTCTCGCTTTCCACGAAACCGCCTATGTCGCCTGCGCGGATCTCGCCGCAGATATCCCGCAGCGCACGGATGCGGTGCAGGAACGGATATTCCTCATGGGCCATGTCTGTGATCTCATATTTCTGATTGCTGATGGTTCTCATCTCCTTTTCCTTTTTTATGCCGCTTTTTGGCACAGGGTATCTTCTTTTCGGAATGCCGCATCGATGTCGGAAAAGCGCTCCGTGCGGTTGAATTTCTCGGACACCTTTCCCGGCATTGCCTGCAGCTCCAGCATTCTCGCCCACAGCTCTGGATGGTTGTCAAAGAGGTGCCGCAGTTCCTTCCGCTTGGCATTCGGGCAGAACCAGCAGCCGCCACGGTTTGTGAACGCATAGACAGGTGAAAGCAGCCCTGCCGTTTGGCAGAGCTGCTTTGCATCCTCTTCGGTGTAGTGATATTTTTCCAGCAGGGACACCTGATTTTTTCCCTGCAAGCGGTGCAAGCGCACCGGCTCATCGCTGGCGATGCCCACATACTGCACAGTATCCGGTGTCAGAGTCCTGTTATACCGGCGGATGGGACGGAGTTTGCAGTCCCGCTGAACGTAGCAATGCCCGCACAGAGGGAATCCGCGTCGAAGTCCTTTTTTCGGACCGCGAGGTAACTGATCCTGCAAACAAGTCCAGATAGGTCTTATCCGAACGCAGCACACGGACAGGGACCCCCAACTGTTCCAGTCTGGGGATCGCAGTCTCATAGATGAATGCCCGATGCTCCGGCACCTCGCCGGAGGCGCTTCCGGCTGGTGCCCGGCCAGCACGAAAAAGCACGGCATGGACGAGCAGCGCCGCCACAACCAGCGCGCTTTCGACCAAGTGATCACCCAAAGTCCGCATGATCGTCCCGGACCGGCATGTTTGTTCGAATCTTCGCCATATGTCCCGTTCCCGTCAGCTCCGCCCGTCAATATTGTCCGAAGACGGTTTCCGGCCGCGTATCAGGCGCGACGTCACCAGAAAGCTCGCCAGTTTCGGCGGCTTCGAAGCCAGCGCCATGACCTCGGCGTTTGCTCGAGCGTGACTGGCCAAGATGATCGTTGCATTCCGGCTGCGGCCGTGCACTTCGTTGAACTGTTGCTTCAGCGATTGAGCGTAACCGGGCGGTCGTTGAAGTAGAGCAGCCGGCCGCCTTCGCGCGATCGTCACTCATCGAACTTTTCGAGATCCGCCACGCCGGCCTCACCCGCGGCGGATTGACCCGGATTCCCGGAGACCCGCACTAAACGAACTCGACAGGAAGAGAAACAGCATGACCAGAAACATCACGTCGATCAGCGCAGTCAGTTCCGGCCAGCCGCTTTCGGGCCTGAGGCGCGGTTTGTAACGCCGATCGCCGATCGAAGCGATTATTCATGCTTCGCCTCCGCCGCTCCGCCCTTCTGCGCCGCCGCTCGATAAAAACCGGAGCATTTCCAGCGACGCTCTCTCCATATCCAGTGATCAGATTGACCTGGGCGATCAGATAGTTGTAAGCCAGATAACACGGAATCGCCACAGCCAGCCGCCGCCGTCGAAATCAGCGCCATATTCACAGCCCCCGATATCCGTCGCGCCTCGTTGGTCTGGGCGACCTGAAACACCTTCATCATCCCGAAAGCACGGTGCCGAGAAACCGATCAGCGGCAGCACCAGGCCGAGATCAATCTTATTCATTTTGAATTATTCATTTATTGTGCATACATCAATGTACCGAGTCCAAGTACATCATACCCACCAGAGTTATACTCATAATACCCACCTCCCCTCCTTCTATTCCTACATATTCGGTAGCTATCTTTAGTATATTTGAGATTATCATCCGGAGATGTTTTTTATCCCTTTGTAATGATAGTAAGGCAACGCCCATATCGCACGTTTGATCCATTTTACCACCACCAAGTGTTGTTTGTTCTTCCGGAATTCGGATATCCCCATTGACTTGTTTTTGCCATATAAAGTAGTATATGGTACAGTCTCATTAGTGTAATTACAAAAGCGGCATATTCACAAGCCCGTAGGAAGAGATTATCATCATAAGCAAAAAATCGTCTCCTGACTCCATGCCAACTGACAAATAACTCCCATCAATCCGACACACATCAACGTGTGCCCTTGGTCACGTCCACTTTCCTGCCATTGAGCAAAGTTATAGTCCGGTGCATAATCGTGATAGATAGCACGACGTAAACGTCCGTTTGTATCACCTGTCTGCAAATGGGCAATACCTTCATTATAAATATCACGACGATCGGTTACAATGCCGATAGCCATTTTAGCCGCTATATTACAAAGACACCAGTTAGCCCAATAATGTAACGCATTCGTATCGTGATGACGTTTCAAGAAATCATCATTAGCAGGATAGAACACTTTAAGCAAATCAATTCTGGAACGCTGCGAAGTCCGCACGATCCCATCCTCCATAATCCCTCAATAATTCACCGGCAATAGCAAATTCATAACCATAAAGTCCTGCAGCAAGCGATAAATTCGTATTACCTGTTACACCTACAAGTCTGTACCCACTTATTCAGATTCTCCACCGCTTTTTGCCGCATATTCATCATCTTGTTCAATCTTCCAACAGAAGCGCCTGCTGATATGCAATAGTGGCCCCTCTGGCTGCATTCATATAATTTTCATCACCGGAAACCTTAATGTTTAATCCATTCCGTAGAGGCATTCGCCGTCTTCTATGAAAAACCTGACTTCTACTAATAATTGATGTGCTAACTATCCGGCCTTACGTATTGTTATTAACGATTTTTGTATTTTTTGTACAAATGTCTTTGACAATTTCAAAATATGTGGTACAATATTATTAGGTAACGTATGCTTCTCCGCATTGCCTGCGGAGGGTACTGAAACGTTTTCTTAAATCTGCCTTTTTCACGGCTGTGAAGGGGCAAGTTATTATTGCTGATGCGTTCTGCGGTCAGCCGCAGGATTGATATATGAAAGGAGCAATGAGTTTTATGTCAAAAATTATTGCAGTTACTTCCGGTAAAGGCGGAACAGGCAAATCTTCTATAAGCGCCTGTCTCGGTTATGCCCCTTGCCAAGCAGGGAAACCGTACACTTATCATCGAGCTTGACTTTGGTCTGAGATGTATGGATATCATGCTTGGTATGCAGGGTAATATTACATACGATCTAGGTGACGTTCTTGAGGGTACTTGCGACGTATACAAGGCAACAACAACTGTTAAGCTTGCTTCAAACCTGAGCGTTCTCTGTGCTCCGTCCGACCTGTTCGTTCAGCTCAAGGCTGAGGATATCGAAAAAAGATCACACAGGAAATGAGAAAAGTATTTTGAATACATAATCATTGACACCTCTGCAGGTATCAACGGTTCTGTATTTGATATAGTTACTAATTCCGACCTTATACTTATAGTTACAACTCCTGATCCTGTATGCGTAAGAGATGCGAGAATGATGTCAGATGAGTTCTATAAAAGAGGAAATCAGAAGCAAAGACTTGTTATCAACAAGGCAAACAAGAGAATATTCGAGTTTGACGAAATGGACGACCTTGACGCTATCATCGACACAGTCGGCGTTCAGCTTCTGGGTGTTATCCCTGAGGACAGTGCTATCCCTCTTGCAACAGGAAAGGGTGCGCCGCTTTCATCAAGCTCTATGGGCTTCCTTTGCATTCTCTGCTATTTCAAGAAGAATAAAGGGCGAGCATATACCCTCTCCATCAAGGTCTGAGTATATTATCAGCCGTGTGCGTGAGGATATCTGCGCATAGTGCGGCTGTTTTATATCACGAAACTTATTTGTTCATTAATATACCAATATATAAACGGGGGGTTTCCATTGAATATTGCACTTATTGCTCATGACACAAAAAAGGAACTCATGGTACAGTTCTGTATCGCCTATTGCGGTGTACTCAGCAAGCACAATCTTTGTGCCACAGGTACTACGGGAAAAATGGTAGCCGAAGCAACAGGCCTTTAACGTTCAGCGTTATCTCAGTGGCTCACAGGGCGGCGACCAGCAGATCGCAGCGAGAATATCCTGCAACGAGATAGACCTGCTTCTGTTTTTCAGAGATCCTATCTCAGTGAAGCCACACGAACCTAATGATATGAATCTCCTCAGACTTTGCGATGTACACAACATTCCGGTAGCCACAAACATTGCCACTGCCGAAGCGCTTATCCACGCACTTGAGCGAGGCGATCTTGACTGGAGAGATATCGTTAATCCTACAAAGATATAATTGAAATTTCATATACAAAAGCGATGAAAGGGAGAGTATTCCGTTCTTATGTTTCAGCGAGAGCCGTTGGTGAGAGGGTTCACAAAAGGGCAGGAAGAAGGACACCTTGGAGCTTCCGTTTGTTCAAGAACGGACGTATAGCTGCGTTAAAGCGTTAGAGTGATCCGGCACGAAGATGTTCGGATAATTAGGGTGGTATCACGGTAAAAGTCGTCCCTTACTAGGGACGGCTTTATTTTTTATCCACCACCCGTAGGGGCGGCTCAATTTCTGCTTCACAGAAATGCAACGTCCCGCTTTTTCGCTTCTCACTTACTTTCGAATACCTTATCTCAGCACATCAAAAAGCAAAGGCGGTATGACAATGAAAGCCAGCCAGCTAACAAAAAAAAACATCACCCCCCGAAATAGTAGACAAGCTTCTTTTCGAGGGTCTTGACTATAAAGGCGAAACTGCCGACGTTATAATAGTTCTGGGAAGCCGCAAAGCCTTCGACTATCGTGTTCCCCTTGCGGCAAAGCTTTTTCAGGAGGGAAAAAGCCCCACATCTCATATTCTGCGGAGGGAAAGTGCAAAAGACTTCACAAGGCGAAATGGAAGAGTATAAGGCCATGCTCATCGCCGCCGAAAAATACGGCATACCGACCTCCGCCATAACTGTGGAAACACACTCTCTTGATACCGTGGAAAATCTACGAAACTCAGCCAAGCTTATTAAAGAGCATTTTCCAAACTGCAAAAGCATTATTATAGTCACTACCGCATATCATATGCGCCGCGCAAAAAAAGCTTGCACAGCACTTTTTTCACACAGAAAATTATCCCCTGCCCCGCCAGCCGTGGCAGCACTCAGCGAAATAATTGGTCAATGACCGAAAAAGGCAGCACAACAGCACTTGACGAATGCCTTAAATTCGGTTATTATATAAAAAAAGGTTTTATTGACGATTTTGAAATTTGAAACGTTGTAATTACAGCACCAAGGCTCTTTAATGTAGTGGTGAACAGTGTTCGCCCGTTTATTAACAACGTCCCGATATTATCACAGCTATTTAAACGATATCGGTATTCAAAAAGTTCAAGACAAAATACAGAAAGGATCGTTATTATATGGCATTGATAGTTAAAAAGCCAAAAGGCACAGAGGACATCGTTCCTTCAAAGGTCTATAAGTGGCACACTGTAGAGAAGATAGTTTCCGAAGCTGCCGAAATATACGGCTTCAAAGAAATAAGAGTACCAACTTTTGAGGAAACAGGTCTGTTCGTGCGTTCTGTTGGCGAAACAACAGACGTTGTTCAGAAAGAGATGTATTCAGTTTCCGCAGCAGGCGACTCAAAGTTCACACTCCGCCCGGAGGGAACATCAGGCACAATGAGAGCTGTCCTTGAAAACGGCATTATGAACGAGGGTCTGCCGCAGAAGGTCTATTATATCCTCTCATTTTTCAGACACGAGAATACACAGAAAGGCAGACTCAGAGAGTTCCACCAGTTTGGCTGTGAAATGGTCGGATCTGAAAGCCCAAGAGCAGACGCAGAGGTAATATCTCTTTGCAAAAAAAGCGTTCTTGACAGAGCAGGACTCAGAAACATCAAGTTCAACATCAACTCTATAGGCTGTCCAACCTGCCGTGCAGAGTATCGCAAGGCTCTGAAAGAGTATTTTGCCGCAAGAAAAAGACCAGCTTTTGCGAGACCTGTCGGGACAGACTTGACAAAAAATCCAATGAGAATACTTGATTGTAAAATCAAACACTGTCAGGAGCTTGGCAAGGACGCCCCTGTTATCCTCGATTATCTCTGTGATGATTGCAAAGAACACTTTGAGAAGCTTCAGGAGTACCTCTCCGTAATGGGCATCGACTTTGACATCAACCCTAAGATAGTAAGAGGTCTTGACTACTATACAAGAACAGTTTTTCGAGTTCATCACCGATGAGATAGGCGCACAGGGCACAGTCTGCGGTGGCGGACGTTATGACGGACTTATCCCGCAGCTTGGCGGCAAGCCTACCCCTGCCCCTCGGCTTCGGTCTGGGACTTGAAAGACTTCTCATGGTAATGGACGCTCAGGGCTGCGACTATATGGGCCAAAGACCTGCGACCTTTATATCGTACCAATGGGCGAGGACGCCCTTAAAAAGGCAATGGGCATAGCCTCCGAGCTTAGAGAAGAGGGCTGTTTTCGTAGAATATGACCTTATAGGCAAAGGACTTAATGCTCAGATGAAGTATGCAAACAAAACAGGCGCAAAGTTCGTTATGGTGCTTGGCGACAACGAGATAGAATCAGGCGTTGCAAAGCTCAAAAACATGGCAACAGGCGAGCAGACAGATATCAGGCTTGACAACACCAGTGCCGAGAACTTTTCAAACGCACTTATGGCGGATATGTTCAAGGATATCGACGCTGATATAGAGAAATTTATCGGAAAGGAGAACTAAGCAATGCGATGTGAACAGTGCGAGAAAATACCTCTGGTAGAAATACACACCCGCAGGAATATATGCTCTGCATAGGTTCTCTTTGCAAGAATGCTGCTGGCAGGGGAAGTTGAAATGACCTATCAGACCTGCCCACTTGATAAGATAATGGATAACGACAACAAGTGGTATGCTGAAAAGCTTTTCCACCAGTTCAGGTGTACAAAATGCGGCACTATCTATGGTATGCTCTGCAACACCCACACAGGCGGACAGATAAAGATAAACGACAAGGTCTTTTGACCCTGCTGATTATCCCGATAAAAAGGAAGATAAATAATGCTTGCAATAAGACCCGTGACCTATGAGGTGGAGACCTCACTTTCGCCCAAAAGAGTTCTCAGAAAGCTTGACGGCGACCTTATCGAGCATAGACCCACCATAAACATTCTCTCCCAAAGCAAGTTCATGAAAAACCACCGTGACGATACCATTTTTTATGGCTACCGCACAGACGCCGAAAGCTTTCAGATATTCCACCATACCGCTAAAAAAAAACGTGACGGAGGCTCAACAGGCTTTTATGGCAAGGTAGAAAAGACCCCAACGGCTCTAGGATATATGGCAAGTTCAGAAAGCCTATCTATGCCTATGTTGTGGGCGTCATATGGACGGTGCTTGTGCTTTTCCTCACCCCTTATGCTTGTGGCACTGGAAGAGAAAACAGGCGCAGTATGCTTTGCCGCAATATGGCTCGTGGGATTGTTCCTCATGTTCTGGGACAACAAGAAGAAGTTCGTCAGAGCCTATCTCGACAGCTTTTCGCCTGCCGTCAGCAAAAACAGACGAAAGCGAAAAAAATAATATTCAGGATTTATTCACAATCTCATCACAATATATACACTGTATATTAGTATACTAAGAGTGTAAAAAGAATTTATACAACTTGTTGAAAGTGCACTCCTAGTAGTAGTTGCCCCACCATAAGGGGTTTTACGAGGCTAGGAGTTTTTTATTTTCAGAAAGGATCTTCAAAAAAAAATGAAAGCTGATGATATAATTACTGTAAAGCGTGAAATATCAACTGCAATATTAGTTGACGGCGGCTTTTATCGCAAAAGAGCATATTACTTTTGGGGTGAAAAAAATCGCCAAAGGAACGAGCTGATGAACTATACGATTATTGTATGAAGCTCTTGCATAATCAGCATGAACAGCGATATTTATATCGTATTTTTTACTATGATTGCCCACCTGTTGAAAAAAAAAATGTTTATAATCCACTTACAAAGAGAAGCGTTGACCTTGCAAAATCTGATGAATACAAGTGGACTAACGAATTTTTCAAGGAACTTAAAAGCAAAAAGAAAGGTTGCACTAAGAATGGGACGGCTTTCTGAAAATTCACTTCATTACAACATAAAGCCAGAAGCTTTCAAAAAACTTGTAAATGGACAGATAACAATAAGTGACCTTACAGACAATGACCTTAAACTTAATTTGGAACAAAAAGGGCGTTGATATGCGTGTTGGAATTGACATACCTTCTTTTCGTTCAAAAAAAGCAGGTTGACCAGATAATACTTATAGCTGGCGACAGCGACTTTGTTCCTGCCGCAAAGCAATCACGCCGTGAAGGTATAGATTTTATACTTGCGCCTATGGGTGCAACAATTAAAGCCGATCTATATGAACATATTGACGGCCTTATCAACAGACCAACAAAAAACAGAAAAGGGAAGTAATGTAAAATGAAACTTGATACAATGAAGGGCTTACGCAGGACCTCATTACTGCGGCGAAGTGCCTGAAACCGAGCAGGAAGTCGTTGTATGCGGCTTTGCCGACAGAGTAAGAGATATGGGCAACCTTATCTTCATCAATCTCCGTGACAGAACTGGACTTGTACAGCTTGCATTCAATGATGAAACAGACAGAGCCGTTTTTGAAAAGGCTCAGCTTGTAAAAAAGGCGAGTATGTCCTCATGGCAAAGGGTATGGTACGTCCTCGTGAGAGCGTAAACGAAAAGCTAAAAACAAGGCAAGATAGAAGTTGCCGTAACAGACCTGAGAATTCTCTCAAAGGCTGAAACAACGCCATTTGAGGTAACAAACTCAGATAAGGTAAACGATGAGCTGAAGCTCAAATACCGCTACCTTGACCTTAGAAATCCAAAGCTTCAGAAGAATATCATCACCCGTCATAAGATCGCTCAGATAACAAGAGAGTATTTCTATGACAATGGTTTCCTTGAAATAGAAAAACACCTATGATGATGAAGTCCACCCCTGAGGGAGCAAGAGATTATCTTGTACCGTCAAGAGTTCACGCAGGCAAGTTCTATGCACTTCCACAGTCACCACAGATATACAAGCAGCTCCTTATGATATCAGGTTATGACAGGTATATCCAGCTTGCAAGATGTTTCCGTGACGAGGATCTCAGAGCTGACAGACAGCCTGAGTTCACACAGATAGACCTTGAGATGTCCTTTGTCGATCAAGAGGATATTCAGGCTTGTATTGAGGGCTATATCGAAAAAGCTATTCAAAGAGATACTCGGTGTAGAGGTAACGCTCCCACTGCCAAGACTTACATTTGCAGACGCTATGAGCCGTTATGGCTCTGACAAGCCTGATACACGTTTCGGCATGGAGATACAGGATATCACAGACACCGTTAAGGATATCGACTTTGTGGTATTCAAGTCAGCTATCGAGGCAGGCGGCTCAGTTCGTGCAATAAACGTCAAGGGCGGTGCGGCAACATACACAAGAAAAGAGATCGACAAGCTCGTTGAGCACGCAAAGGGCATAGGTGCAAAGGGTCTTGCGTATATCCGCTGGGCAGACGAGCCAAACTGCTCATTCAAGAAGTTCCTTGGCGAGGGCGATCTTGAGAAGATAAACGCAGCCGTTGGAGCAGAAAGGGGCGACCTCGTTCTTATCTGTGCCGACAAGAACAAGGTAGTTCTTCCAACTTTGGGCGCACTCAGACTTATCTGCGGAAAGCGTCTTGGCGTTATCCCGGAGGGCAAGTTCAACTTTGTATGGATAACAGAAATGCCTTTCTTTGAGTATGACGACGAGAACGACACATGGGTAGCAGCGCACCACCCATTCACAATGCCAATGGAGGAGTGTCTTGACTATCTTGACACCGACCCTGCAAACGTCCGTGCAAAGGCGTGGGATCTTGTCCTCAACGGCACAGAGCTTTCATCAGGCTCAATGAGAATAACAGACTTTGAGCTTCAGCAGAAAATGTTTGAAGCACTGGGCATGACAGACGAAGAGATAGAAGCAAAGTTCGGCTTCCTCGTAGACGCTTATCGTTATGCCGCACCACCGCATGGCGGCATGGGCATAGGACTTGACAGACTTTCCATGATAATTCAAATGCAGACAGTCTGAGAGATGTAATAGCGTTCCCAAAGGTACAGAACGCCAGCGAGCTTATGAGTGCTTGTCCGTCCACAGTAGACGAGAAGCAGCTTGAGGGAGCTTCACATCAAGACCACAGAAATAGAAGAATAATTCGCATTAACCAAAAGTAGATCCCTTTATTACAGTTATGAATCACAAAGGGCAGATACTTCATTATCGAGGTATTCTGCCCTTTACTTTATAATAACGTATAAAACCATATAGCACACCATTTTTGTTAATAATAACTTGTTTTTTTTGACTAAATCATGTTACAATATGTATATGTTGTTATTAATTCAGAACAGAGGTGGCAAAGTATGAGCAAAAACAATAATCCGTTATATAAAGCTCTGCAGGATCATACTCTCGAAAACGGATCTCACTGGAGGAGCTAAACCGAATATGTCAAGATCATGAACAGTTAGCCCAACAGATCAGCGAGCTTACTGAGCAGGGGCATTTTGACTCCTGTCAAAAAGCAGTGGAACAAATGGCAATCTGAAAATACCACTGTATATGAGATATACGATCTCTATGAAAAGCCACAGCAAATATCACGTTATGAGATCGATGCTCTCCATCCAAGGCTGACAAAAAAATGAATATCTTCTTCGCAATCGAATACAGTTTGTAAAAAATAAAGGCTTTTTTACTTCGATTAAGTGAATGGCTGACGTATGACAAAAGGGCAGTGATATGATGTCCCGACGTGAACGATCCTTTTCTATATTTGGTGACGAGAAAAAAAAATTAGACGACCATTTAAGACTATTAGAAAGAATGGGCATCACTGGCGATGTGCTTAAATTTTACGAAACACCGGAACAGTGCTTTTCCGATTATATTCCCGTTCGTAAAAACAGAATGACATTGCTTATTTGCGAAAACAAGGATATCTGGTTCAATATAAGACGCTTAATGTATAGCTCCGGAGCCTGCTCGATATTTGATACTAAGATCGACGGAGTGATCTTTGGTCAGGGGAATGACATTACAGGAAAAAGAAAAATTTCGTTCCTACGCACAATATTTAGGAGCCGATGAAACAAGATTTCTGTATTGCGGAGATATTGACAGAGCTGGTTTTGACATTTTTATTCGTCTTTGCAAGGAAGCAAAAGAGCTTCATATTGAATTGTTCGTTCCTGCATATCAGAAAATGCTGGAACTGAGTCGAAGCATAAGGCCCCTGACAGCAGCGACGGAAGACGCATCATTCCCGAAATGTCAGGGATATTGCCCTTGTTTTCTGATTATGAGCAAAAAAGCAGATCACACAAAATAATCGAGGATAATAAACGATTGCCACAGGAGATACTCTCATATCCCGTACTGGCAGATAATATGAGGTAAAATAATGATCTCAGCAGGTTCAAAGAATTATTACAAGATTTTGAAAAACGTATGCGATTCGTGAATCTCATCAAATACTGGCTACAAAGAAGCAAACCCACAGAGATCCGTGAAATATTGCATAATGATGATGATAAAACCGATAATCTCATACTTATGGTAATGGTCTTTATCATGGACAATACACTTCGCTATGGCGAACGCTGTACCAAGCAGGATATCACAGTATTTCTGCGTGAATTAGCCGATATTTATGGATATGAGCCGGAGGAGGCAAAGACCCTGACAGATTATATCGTAACAGATGTACTGCAAAGCGGAGGAAAAGTGCGGAAGATTTGAAACGTTCGATAGTCATGACGAAAAATTCCATGAACAGGGCTCTCTGATCTTATTCGAGCAGCAAAGCGGAAGCTATGTTCTGACAAATGAAGCCTATGAGTTTCTTTTCAGAACCAAAGAGATCGACAGCGAATTGGACTTTTCTGTAAGCCGATTCAAGTTACAAGAGTTTATTAAGCGTGGCAACTATGGCAAAGACTTCGTGAAAGCCGTGAATTAGTTAGCAGAGTCAGAAATCTGAAAAACAAGAATGGACGACTTCATGCTTCGGTGATCAATAATCTTCTGAGGTATCGATCGATGAATACGAAGATATCGTCGATCAGGTCAGAGATTCCTTTGAGAACGAAAAACAAACAGCTCAGCGATATCCGCAGCCTTGTATCGGCAAAATTGCAGGCATTCGCAGTCGCTGAAATAAAAGAAGACCGCCAAATATGTCAGACCGAAAAAGAGATATATGAGATCCTTGAAAACATTGATACTGTAATAAGCGAGCAAAGCCGAGTATTTAACCAGAAATTTTTACTATCTGAACTATATGCTGATCTTTTAGATGATAGCTTCTCTTATTTGCAGGCGGGTCACTTTGACATTGAACAGGAGTTACTGCTCCCATTGCAGAAAATGCAATTAAAAGATTCTAAAGATGTGGGAAAATTATTTGCACCGCTTTATCGTCCAGAATTTCCGCATCTGTTTGGTATTGATCTTTTTTACAGACGGCAAAATTCTTTAAGAGAGGTCAGCAGAGATGACGGTATAGATATCACAAGTGATGACACTGCTGAAAATGTGGCAGATATCAGAAACGAAAGATATGTTGAGATAATAAGAGGACTGCTGTCTTTTGCCGAAAACAGGGGCGGTCTTTAATTTTAGCGAATATCTTGACACTGTATCTAAAAACGCAGCTGCATGAACAAATGCAGGAAAAAGCATTGCCTGGACGTCATGCTGAAGCTCTATGGACTTGGAGAAATAGATATCGCAGGCTGGCGTTCGGCACAGCATGACATAATCGTTCCCGTGGGGAGAATTTGATCTCTCTTATTGTCTGAGCGAGCTTCCTGAAGAATCGGTACAAATGGAGTCGATAATGATATATAAACTCGATGATGTTATAACTTTTATCTGATCAAAGGCGACATATCGAGATGAATGATTTTAAGATCGAGGTGAGAAGATGAGGCCTGAAAAGTCTGAAACTATTTGCAAAGCTTATGGAAAATGGTTACATTACCCGTGAGCAGTCCCCTGCGTATTATGAATATTATAATGATCCTGAAATTGCTTCTGAACTTGCGATCATGGAACAGGGAGCTTGATTTCACTTTTTTACAAAACGAACGGCGAACTTTATCTTTTTGCCAGATCCAAACAACGAATTATTTTCGCAGGATAACAATGATTTCCGCCGCAGCGTTGGCAATGAAAAAGCTTGAAGAGCTTTTTTTGCTGAATTATATGGCGATCTTTCTTTTACATGAGCTTTACGGCGGAAAAGGAAACACACTGCAAACAAGATATTACATCAAAATCAGATTTTCTTTCCGAGTTCACAAAAGCATTGTGAGCAGGTACGCTCTGAAGGAGAATCATAAAATGCTTCAGCACAGTACAGCATAGATTTTCTGCACCTTGCTGACAACTGGCTCGCAAAGCGTGGTGATGAATCAACTCTATGGGTACCAAACTTGTGGCTGTTTTCATGAAGATCATCAGAAAGTTTCGTGATGAGGAATTGCTGTACGACGCTGACGGTGTATGGAAACCAACGGTCAAGCTGAATGATCTTATGCCGTACGACTTTATCTCAAACCCGGCATTAGACACCCTATTTCGAAGCGAGAAAACCATGTCACGATCCGTAAGCATGAATTGCAAATTTCGTTTGCTTCACCCAAATGGTAAAAAGCTGATGCTCAGACGAGATTTTTCTCTTGGCACTGAGAAATCTGCTGAAGGAAACCAATAGATGCTCTTAATCTCGATTAACAGTGGAGCAAAGTCTGTGCCATCGTTCAGTTGTTGTTTCCAGCCTTAGCCCGCAGCTGCGCAAAAGTCTGAAACTCGTAATATCAGCGATTATTTTCTTGTGAAAAGGCACGATCAGTGCTCGCTTCGACTGAAAGTGGGGCATTGACGGATCACATAATAGTCTCAAGCTCATTGATCGCGTACTGGCTCGCAAGCACCACAGCAGATGACGAAAACAGAGCGCACCATCGTTAGTTATACTGCCATGAGTCACACAAGAGTTTGACGACAAGCTCTGATCTTAGCAGCAGGCAGTCATAAGTATCCGCCCAATCTTTGATTTTATCTGCAAAACAGAAGCGTCGAATACTATCCTTCCGATTCATTGCGCCGTTATCAGAAGCGTTTAGAGGAAATGGTATTTTCCATACCGAATGGGAAAACATTCTTGTGCCGATCAATGCATTAGAGGCGGCATTACAAAGTTCTTTGAGGAATATAAAAACGAGCGACAGATGCACTTGACAAATTTAGTATTCCTGGCGTTAGCCGAGCAACGATACGTCAACAAGATCCCTTGAAGAAAGTGTTTATCAACTATCGGTCAGCTATGCCGGGCAGGAGAAAAATCTACTCTTAAAGTCGCAGATCAGGATTTTACAGATAAGCTGCAGGGTAAGCTTCAGCTAATAAAGGATATGTGGAACGCAGAAGATCAGAAGATACAATCTATACACCAATTGGCTGATCATTTCATTTACACTTCAGCATCAAATCAAGCTGAACAAAGAAAGACAACAACAGCTTGAAAAAAGCAATAATCTCGACTTAAAGACAAAACAGAAGCACATCAAAACCAAGCAGCATCAAAAAGCTGTTTATCTTTCACAGGCTGATTTTGATAAATCAACCATATGGCTTCGAATGTAAACAGAAAGATGATGCCGAAAAGTCAGCATGACAGGCTTTGAACATAAAGTCAAGGCCCCTGAACGCTGCCAAAGAGTTTTCAGCGAGCTTTTTAAACAGCAAAATGATGACAAAGGCATTGACTGCAACAGATCAGAGAGCTGAATCAGGGAACGCAGGATTCTTATCACTTTCAAAATATCTTCACCTGCTCTTTGCTACAAACAGAGCTGATAAGGCAGACTGAGGGACAAATTAGAAACGAAGCAGCAAACGAAAAGAAACTGTCTGAAGCTTTTGGATTCCATAGGAAGAGATTCAATGCCTTAAAAAAGCAGCATGATCACGAGAATGACAGCTTAAATCGGATGTTGGTCAGAGTTTGCTTGATCAGATCGGGGAACAAGCACCTGGCTTTAAGCTGCAGATATGACTTTCATGCTTAGATCTGAAAGCTTTTTCTAAATAAAAGACGCTATAGTTATCTAAAAAGTGGACTATTTATTTTTAAGTTCAGGCTTCAAAGCTGAGGAGAATAGTCAAAAAGTTTTTTTTTTCTGAGGAGCCGGCTTGAACAAGAACGCACGCTCAGGATTAACCAGATGCTTAAGCTTCACCGAAACTAAAGCCAAATTAAAGCAGCAAGAATCAAGTTTAATATCAGTGTTAATGATGCAGCCAAGTTAAAGTCTATACTATCAGTTATCTGTTACAGATTACTTACCGATGACGTTATCAAGCCTTGAGCAAATACTGCAAGCTAAGAGAACAGTTTGAAATCATGCTTGAGCAGCCAATGATGTAGTCAGCCTCACCTCAAAAAACAGTTGTAAGCTTTTTTAAAGTGAATCATGGGTACGCTTATCAAACAGCGAACAGTACCCAATTTTACAATGCAAAATATTAGCAAAGACATCCTTACCAACCCTCTCGCCATTCCGTGATCGTTGATTCCCCAAAGGAAGGCCGCAATTGTTGCCACCGCCAGATTCTGGTTATCGGTTGCTGTCCAGCATATTCACGCCCTTTGAAACCCCGTGGATATGGCTGAGATTGGAGCTGGGTCAGTAACTTGAAACTTAAAAGCACAATGGAT
>VOFK01002123.1_pt1 | contig 20870 bp, 22 predicted proteins | sample 5384121 | NCBI WGS metagenome assembly VOFK01 (sample SAMN12384730, study PRJNA508395) | human gut metagenome | isolation source: healthy gut J | host: Homo sapiens | reverse complement strand
CAATACAAGGACAGCAGCATGGCGCGTGGACTCCAGATGCTGGCGGAGGGCGGGGGCGAAGCCTTTGTTTCGGCCGGCAGCACCGGCGCGCTGGTGGTGGGGGGGACCCTCATCGTTAAGCGCATCAAGGGCGTGAAACGCCCGGCCATCGGCACCGTGGTGCCCTGCAAGGATGGCTGCTTTATGATGCTGGATTCCGGCGCGAACCACGACTGCCGCCCCGAAATGCTGCGGCAGTTCGGGCTGATGGGCTCGGTATATATGAAGCGTATTCTGGGGGTGCCGAATCCCCGTGTGGGCCTGGTGAATATCGGTGTGGAGGAGACCAAGGGCACCGAGCTGCAGGTGGAGGCCTACGGTCTGATGAAAGAGGCCGGGTACAACTTCATCGGCAATGTGGAAGCGCGCGAGGTGCCGCTGGGCGGCTGCGATGTGGCAGTGTGTGACGGCTTTACCGGGAATATCATCCTGAAGACCACCGAGGGCCTGGCCAAGCTCTTTATGAGCGAGATCAAGGGGATCTTTATGAAATCCCTTCCCAATAAGCTGGCGGCCGCCGTGGTGAAGAAGGACCTGGGTGCCTTTAAGCGGAAGTTTGATTCCGCCGAATACGGCGGGGCCCTGCTGCTGGGCACCAAGAAACCTGTTATCAAGGCGCATGGCAGCAGCGATGCCAAGGCCTTCTACAATGCCATACGGCAGGCCATCAGCTGCTGTGAGAATAATATCATCGGCGAGATGGAAAGCCAGCTGGCGGTCGAGACCGCTGAGGCGGAATAAATTATATCCAAGTAAAAGAGGGTGCAGTTATGTCCATGGAGGCTTTGCAGGAGAGGATCGGTTATCGTTTTCACGATAAAGCGCTTTTGGAGCGCGCGCTGATTCATTCCTCCTACGCCAATGAAAGCCGGCAGAAAATAGAGTGCAACGAGCGGATGGAGTTCCTGGGAGACGCGGTACTTTCCATCATTGTGGCGGATCATATCTTCCATAAGTTCCACCTGGCGGAGGGCGACCTGACCAGAATTCGCGCGAGCCTGGTGTGCGAAAAGAGCCTGTTTGAATTTGCCCAGAAGATACAGCTGGGCCAGGAGCTGCTGCTGGGTCATGGCGAGGAGCAGACCGGCGGCCGGGAGCGGCCCTCGGTGGTGAGCGATGCCTTTGAGGCGCTGATCGCCGGCATTTACCTGGACGGCGGGCTGGAGGCGGCCCAGCGGTTTGTGCTGCCCTTTGTGGAGGAGGACCTGACCCATGAGGCGGCGCCCTTTGTGGACTACAAGACCCGCCTGCAGGAGATCATCCAGAAGAACCCGGAGGAACGGGTAGAGTATGTGCTGGTTTCCGCCGAAGGACCGGACCACGATAAAAAGTTTGTGGTGGAAGTACACCTGAACAGCAATGTGATAGGCCGTGGTGCGAGCCGCAGCAAAAAGGGTGCCGAGCAGGCGGCAGCCCATGAGGCACTGACCCTGATGGGTGAGGAATGAAAACCAAAAATGAGCCGGTATTCCGTAAAAGGAGTACCGGCTTGTGATTTTTATTGGGGAGTTACAGCAGGGTGCCATTGGTGCGGATGGTGACGACCCGCAGGGGGATCGCCTTGCCGCTAGCAGCCAGAGCAGTGTGGGCGGCGTGCTCCAGCCCGCCGCAGCAGGGAACCTCCATGCGCAGCAGGGTGACGCTTTGGATGGAATTGGCCGCGAGAATGGCGGTGAGCCTTTCGGCGTAGTCGTAGGCATCCAGCTTGGGACAGCCGATGAGGGTGACGCGCCCCTGCATGAAGTCCCGGTGGAAATCGGCATAGGCGTAGGCGGTGCAATCGGCGGCGATGAGCAGATGCGCGCCGGCAAAGCAGGGCGCCCCGGGGGAGATCAGGCGGATCTGGCAGGGCCACTGGGCCAGCTGAGAGGGGATAGTGCCATCCCCAGCGGGAGCGGCCTGCCGCTGGAACAGCTTGGTGGCGGAACCGGGACAGCCATGGAAGGCGGTCTTCTTTTGGGCCATGTGCTGCTGCACGGCGGCTTCATCGTAGGCGGCGGCTTCCCGCTCCACAAAGGTGATGGCCCCGGTGGGACAGGCGGGCAGGCAGTCGCCCAGACCATCGCAGTAGTCATCGCGCAGCAGGCGGGCCTTGCCCTCCACCATGCCGATGGCGCCCTCGTGACAGGCGGCGGCGCAGATGCCGCAGCCGGTGCATTTTTCCTTATCTATCTGGATAATTCTACGGATCATGGAATGACCTCCCTTGCGGTGATGGGACCATTATACCGCAAATAAGGCGAAGAGAAAAGATTTTCTTGTGAAAAGGGCAAAAAAGGAGTATAATATTACCCTATAATGAGTTAGTATGCAATTTGCCCCAAAACGAGAGAAACCTGACAGGACAGGAGGAGATGCCATGAAGCTGAAAGCGGTGGAAATGCAGGGGTTCAAGTCCTTCCCCGACCGCACAAAGCTGACCTTCGATGACGGGATTACGGTCATTGTGGGGCCCAACGGCAGCGGCAAAAGCAATATCAGCGACGCCATCAAGTGGGTGTTCGGCGAGCAATCGGTGAAGAGCCTGCGCGGCGCCAAGATGGAGGATGTGATTTTCGGCGGGTCCATCAGCCGCAAGCCGACCGGTTTTGCATGGGTGAGCCTGTTTATTGATAATACCGACCGCAGCATTGATATCGACAGCGATGAGGTGGTCATCACCCGTCGGCTGTACCGCAGCGGAGAAAGCGAATACCGCATCAATAATAACCCGGTGCGCCTGCGGGATATCAACGAGATGTTTATGGATACAGGCCTTGGACGGGATGGCTATTCGGTCATTGAGCAGGGCAAGATCGCGGAGATCGTGAGCGCGAAAAGCACCCAGCGGCGGGAAATTTTTGAGGAGGCCGCTGGAATCTCCCGGTTCCGCTACCGCAAGACCGAAGCGGAGCGCAAGCTGCAGCAGGCCGAGGATAACCTGGTGCGCCTGCGGGATATCATGCAGGAGCTGGAGGACCGGGTAGGCCCCCTGAAGGCCCAGAGCGAAAAGGCCAAGCAGTATGTGGTGCTGGCCGGGGAAAAGAAGTCGCTGGAGATCAGCCTGTGGCTGGAGCAGCTGACCAAACTGGGCCGGCAGCTGGCGGAGCTGGAGGACAAGACCCTGCTGGCTGCTAATGACCGCACCACCGCCCAAAGGCGGCTGGATGAGATCGAGCGGGAGCTGGAGGAGATCCAGCACAAAACACAGGACGCGAACCTGTATATTGAGCATAAGCGCGAGCGCATCAAGGAGTTTGAGGACGCGATCTCCAACGCTAAGGTGGAGGCGGCGGTCAAGCAGAATACCATTGATCATAATAACGATACCATCGCCGAGCTGGAAAAGGAGCTGGAGCGCAGCGAGCTTTCCGCCGGGGAGCTGGAGGAAAAGCTGACTGCCCTGCGGGAGGATTACCAAAACCGCCTGGACGAGGCCCAAAAGACCCGAGAAGCCCTGGAGGGGGGCCAAAAGGCGCTGGAGGCTCAGCGGCAGGAGGAGCACCGCCTGGCGGCGGAGCAGAGCGCGCTGGCGCTGCAAAAGGAGGAGCTGCAGGGGCAGATCCACCGGGCGGAGCTTTCGGCCGAGACGGCCGGAACGCTGGCCGAGGAAACGGTGACCCGCCTGGAAGCGCTGCGCGGACAGGCCAAGGACAAGGATGAAAACCTGAGCCGCCTGCGGGAAGAACTTGCCGGACATAAGGCCTTTGCCGAAGAGCTGCAGGAGCGGCTGCAAAGCCTGCAGAACAGCAAGAACGGCTACCTGTATAAGCTGAAAAGCCGCAGTGATAAGCAGGCCGAGGCGGAGAGCCGCCAGCGCAACAGCGAAAAGCTGGCCGGTGAGAAACTGCAGCGTGCGCAGGTGCTCTCCGACCTGGAAAAGAACTACGAGAGCTTTAATAACAGCGTTAAGTTTGTGATGAAGCAGGCCGGCGCGGGTGCCCTGCGGGGCATCGTGGGTCCGGTATCCAGCCTGATCAAGACCGAAAACCGCTATTCCACCGCGGTGGAGATCGCGCTGGGCGCGGCGATCCAGAATATCGTGGCGCAGGATGAGGGCGCGGCCAAGCGGGCCATCGCGCTGCTGAAGGAGCGGGGCGCCGGACGGGCGACTTTCCTGCCGCTGACCAATCTCAAGGCGAACCCGGTAAGGGAAAGCGACCTGGCCGCCCGAGGCGGCTATGTGGGCCTGGCCAGCGAGCTGGTGCAGTGCGATGATCGCTACCGTGTGGTGATGGATTCCCTGCTGGGACGCACCATTGTGACGGAGGACATTGACGCCGCGACCGCCATCGCCAAGGCGTACAGCTACCGCTACCGGGTGGTGACGCTGGATGGCCAGGTGGTGAATGCCGGCGGCAGCCTTACCGGCGGTTCCGTCAATAAGAACGCGTCCATTCTTTCCCGCCGGGGAGAGATAGACGCCCTGACCGCAGAGGCGAAGAAATACGCAAAGCAGGCGGAGGAGCTGGAGGCCCAGCTGACCGAGCTGCGCCGGGAGACCGATACCATTCAGGCGACGGTGGACGGCATAGAGGCCGAGGAAAAGACCGCGCGGGAGGATCTCATTTCCGCCCAGACGCTGGTGGACCGCCTGGCCGCCAATGTGGAGGAAGCCGAACGCCTGAACGAGCAGGCGCTGCGGGAATACGATGACCTGACCGCCCGTATGGAGCAGCTGCGCCAGCAGAAGATCTCCGGCGGCGAGCTGGTGAAGAAACTGACCGAAGAGGTGGAGCGGCTGACCAGGCTTTCGGCCGAGGGTATGGCTGCCCACGAAATGTTGACTGCGGCCATCACCGAAGCTGCCGAAAAGGTGACTGCCCTGCAGATGGAGGACATCACCCGGCAGAAGGACTGCGAAGCCGTCCAGATGGCCATTGAGCAGATGGAGGGCCAGCAAAGCGGCAGTGAGGCCGCCCTGGCCGCCTTGCGGGAACGACAGGAGCAGCTGAAAAAGGATAATGAGGCCATCCGGGAGGAGATCGAGCAGATCACCGCCGGGGCGCAAAGCGGCAGCAGCGAGATCGAGGAGCTGCGCCGGGATATCAAGGACGCCGATGCACAGCGTGACCAGCTGGAAATGCGCCGCAATATCCTCTCCAAGGAAAACAGCGATGTCATCTCCCGCCGGGAGGCGGCCGCCAGCGAGCTGCTGCGCCTGCAGGAAAAGAGCGAAGGTATGCAGGAGCAGCAGAACAGCATCAGCGCCAAGATGTGGGAGGAATATGAGCTGACCCGCAGCGAAGCGGCCGAACAGGCCATCCCGCTGGAGGATGTGGGGGCGGCGCAGAAGCGCCTTTCCGAGCTGCGCGGCAAGATACGGGCGCTGGGTGCCGTGAATGTGGCAGCCATTGAGGAATACGAGGAAGTGAGCGGCCGGTACCGCTTTATGAAGGAGCAGATAGACGACGCCGAAAATGCCAAGAAGGAGCTGACACGGCTCATCACCGAGCTTTCGGCCCAGATGAGCGCGATCTTTACCGAGCGTTTTGCGGGCATCAACCGCTACTTTGGCGAGATCTTCCGGGAGCTCTTTGGCGGCGGACATGCCGAGCTGCGCCTGACCGATGCCACCGATCCCCTAGAAACGGGCATCGAGATTATCGTGCAGCCGCCCGGCAAGATCATCAAGAATCTTTCCGCCCTTTCCGGCGGCGAGCAGGCCTTTGTGGCCATCTGCATCTACTTTGCCATCCTGCGGGTCAATCCCGCGCCGTTCGTTCTCATCGATGAGATAGAGGCGGCACTGGACGATGTGAATGTCGGCAAGTTTGCCGCCTACCTGCACCGCATGACCGATCATACCCAGTTTATTTCCATCACCCACCGCCGCGGCACCATGGAACAGGGCGATGTGCTGTACGGCGTCACCATGGAGGAGGAGGGCATCAGTAAGCTGCTGCGGCTGGATGTGGCCGAGATGGAAAAGAAATTTGGCAAGAGCCTGAACTAAGGAGAACCAATGGGATTTTTTGATATTTTCCGCAAAAGCGTAAAAAAGACCAAGCAGAGCCTGAGCCTGGAGCTGGATAGTTTCTCCGGGAAGATCACCTTTGATACCCTGGAGGAGCTGGAGGAGATCCTCATCCTGGCCGATGTGGGTGTGACCACAGCGGGCAAGATCTGCTCCCGGCTGGGCGAGCGCATCAAGCGCCGGAACATTGATTCCACCGAGCTGCGGGAGAATCTCTGCGAGATCGTGACCGAGCTGATGGAGCCGGATGAGCCGCTGGTGACGGAGACCAAGCCCAGCGTGGTGCTGGTGGTCGGCGTCAACGGGGTGGGCAAGACCACCTCCATCGGTAAGCTGGCCTATTGGCTGCAGGGCCAGGGCAAAAAGGTGCTGCTGGGCGCGGCGGATACCTTCCGGGCGGCGGCCGGTGAGCAGCTGGGCGTCTGGGCGGAGCGGGTAGGCTGCCAGATGATAAAGCATGCCGAGGGCGCCGACCCCGCCGCGGTGGTGTATGATAGCATCACCGCCGCCAAGGCCAGAAATGTGGATGTGCTCATCTGTGATACGGCGGGCCGCCTGCACACCAAGAAAAACCTGATGGAGGAGCTGGCGAAGATCGACCGGGTACTGGAGCGGGAAGCCCCTGGCTGCAGTCGTGAAACACTGCTGGTGCTGGATGCCACCACCGGGCAGAATGGGCTGAACCAGGCGCGGGAATTTGCCGCGGCCTGCGGCGTCACCGGCATCATCTTGACTAAACTGGACGGCACTGCCAAGGGCGGTGTGGCCATCGCTATCCGGGATCAGCTGGGGCTGCCCATCAAGTTTGTGGGCACCGGCGAGAGCATTGGGGACCTGACCCCCTTCAGCGCTGCAGAATTTGCCCAGGCGCTGCTGCTGAACGAGGACGAGGAATGAAGCTGATATTAGCGACCAAAAACGAGCACAAGGTGGAGGAATTCCAGCGCATCCTGGCCCCGTTGGGCTGGCAGGTCATCCCGCAGGATGCCGTATGCCCGCCGGACCTAGATATCGAGGAAACAGGGAAGACCTTTGCCGAGAATGCATACCTGAAAGCGATGGGCATTTACCGGGCCACCGGCCTGCCCACCGTGGCGGATGATTCCGGCCTGTGTGTGGATGCCCTGAACGGCGCGCCGGGGGTGTACTCCGCCCGCTATGCCGGGGAGGGGCACGATTCCGCCGCCAATAACGCCAAGCTGCTGCGGGAGATGGAAAAAATCCCGGATGAAAGGCGCGCGGCACGGTTTGTCTGCGCCATCTGCGCGGTATTCGGGGAGGTTGACATTGTGCGGTGCGAGGGCGCCTGCGAAGGGACCATTGCCCGCCGGCTGCACGGACAGAACGGCTTTGGGTATGACCCGCTGTTCATGGTGGGGGAGCGCAGCTTTGCAGAGCTGGACGGCCCCGCCAAGGATGCCATCAGCCACCGGGGACGGGCGCTGGCGGCACTGTATGAGAAGCTGAAAGACAGAAAAGAAGGAGAATGATATGATGGATTCCAAAACGAGAGCCAAGCTGCGCTCCTATGCCAATACGGTAGAGGCAATTCTGCAGGTGGGCAAAAACGGCATGGGCGAGGCGCTGCAAAAGCAGGTGGATGACGCCCTGACTGCCCGGGAGCTTATCAAGCTGACGGTGCTGGAGACCGCCCCGGAGACCCCCAGGGAGATGGCGGCGACCCTGGCGGAGGCCACCGGCGCCGAGGTGGTGCAGGTGGTGGGCCGCAAGGTGACCCTGTACCGCAAAAACCCCGAAAAGACCATCATTGACCTGCGGTAACGGAGGGGAGAAAAGTGGCAAGAATCGGTTTTTACGGCGGCACCTTCAATCCCATCCACCTGGGCCATGTAGGGGTATGCCGTCAGGCGGTAAAGCAGCTGCGGCTGGATTGCCTGCATGTTATCCCCGCCTTTATCCCGCCGCATAAGGCTTCGCCTGATCTGGCCGCAGGGGAGGACCGGCTGGCAATGTGCCGGCTGGCCCTGCAGGGGTTGCCGAATATCCTGGCGGATGACTATGAACTGACCCGCGGCGGCGTCAGCTATACCATCGAGACCATGCGGCATATGCGGGAATGCTACTCCGAGGACGATTTTTACCTCATCATGGGTACAGATAACTACCTGACCTTTACCGCATGGCGGGAATGGCAGGCGCTGGGCAGAATGTGCACGCTGGCGGTGGCCAGCCGGGAAGAGGACGATAAGGAAGCCCTCTATCAGCAGGCCCGCCTGCTGGCGCGGGAAGGGGTGCTCAGCATCTTCTTGGATAATCCTGTGCGGGTGGTGTCCTCCACCGAAATAAGGCAGATGCTGCGCGCCGGGGTGCCCTGCGGGGATCTTTCGCCTGCGGTGGCGGAATACATTGCCGCCCACGGCCTGTATAAGGGGGAGGACCAATGACCCGGCAAGAAATGAGGGAAGCCATCCGCCCGCTGATGAGCGAGGAACGCTACCGCCATTCCCTTGGGGTGGAAAAGGAAGCAGAACGCCTGGCCCGCCGCTGGGGAGAAGACCCCGAAAAGGCGGCGATAGCGGGGATACTGCATGACTGCTGTAAGGAAATGCCGCTCCCAGAAGCATTGCAAATCATGAGGCGAAGTGCTATAATGACCGAAATCGATTTCCGGGAGCAGCCGCAGCTCATTCACGGCTTCGCGGCAGCGGAAATTCTGGGGCGCTACGGTGTCCGTGATAAAGATATCGAAAACGCGGTGCGCTACCACACCACCGGCCGGGCCGGTATGAGCCGCCTGGAAAAGATCGTGTACCTGGCGGACCTGACCGAGGAGGGGCGGCACTACCCTGATGTAGCCGAGATGCGCCGCTGGGCCGATCGCTCCCTGGATGGGGCGATGCTGTACGCGCTGTGCTATACCATCGGCAAGCTGTGCCGCCGGAAAAGCCCCCTCTGCCGGGAAAGCTGGCAGGCCTACAATGAATATGTAAAACTCTGCAAGGAGGAAAAAGAATGAATTCCAAAGAACTTGCTCTTTCTATCGCCAAATTTCTGGATAGCAAAAAGGCGACCGACCTGGAGGTCATCCAGATCGGCGAGCTGACCACCATCGGGGATTACTTTGTGGTGGCCACTGCCAGCAATACCACACTGGTCAAATCGCTGTGCGAGGACCTGGATGAATACCTGGGTCGCCAGGGCATCGAGCCCAAGCGCATCGAGGGCCGCAGCTCCGCCCAGTGGATCCTAATGGACTACCGCGATGTCATCGTGCATATTTTCTATGCCGAGACCCGCAATTTTTACAGCATCGACCGTGTATGGGCCGATGCCCCCCGCCTGCCGCTGGAGCTGGAAGGCGAGAAAAAATAAATTTGATCAAGCGCCCTAAGCGCCGAATGAGGTTGGGAGGACAGACCGTTGAAACACGAATTTAAGGAAATTGAACCGAAGTGGCAAAAAAAGTGGGAAGAAGCCCATGTATTCCATGCCGAAAATGACTACACCAAGCCCAAATACTATGCGCTGGTGGAGTTCCCGTATCCTTCCGGTCAGGGACTGCATGTCGGCCATCCGCGTTCCTATACCGCGCTGGATATCGTAGCCAGAAAGCGCCGGATGCAGGGCTATAATGTGCTGTACCCCATGGGCTGGGATGCCTTTGGCCTGCCCACCGAAAATTTCGCCATCAAAAACCACATCCACCCGGAGATCGTCACCGCGCAGAATGTGGCACACTTTAAGGCCCAGCTCAAGAGCCTCGGCCTCTCCTTCGATTGGGACCGGGAGATCAATACCACCGATCCCGGCTACTACAAGTGGACCCAGTGGATCTTCCTCCAGCTTTTCAAAAAAGGCCTGGCCTACAAAAAGGAGATGTCCGTCAACTGGTGCACCAGCTGCAAGTGCGTGCTGGCCAATGAGGAGGTGGTCAACGGTGTGTGCGAGCGCTGCGGCAGCGAGGTCATCCACAAGGTAAAGAGCCAGTGGATGCTGAAGATTACCGCCTACGCCCAGCGCCTCATTGATGACCTCTCCGATGTCAACTATCTGGAGCGTGTTAAGACCTCCCAGATCAACTGGATCGGCCGCTCCACCGGCGCCGAGGTTGAATTTGATACCACCGGCGGCGATAAGCTGCTCATCTATACCACCCGTCCCGATACCCTCTTTGGCGCTACCTACATGGTTATGTCGCCGGAACACCCTTACATCGAAAAGTGGGCGGACCGCATCACCAATATGGATGCTGTCCGGGAGTATCAGGAGGTCTCCGCCCGCAAGTCCGATTTTGAGCGCACCGAAATGGCCAAAGATAAGACCGGCGTGCGGCTGGAGGGCGTGGCGGCTATCAATCCCGTCAATGGCAAAGAGATCCCCATCTTTATTTCCGATTATGTTCTGATGAGCTACGGCACCGGCGCCATCATGGCGGTACCCGGCCACGATACCCGTGACTGGGAGTTCGCCAAAAAGTTCGGTCTGCCTATCATCGAGGTGGTAAAGGGCGGCGATGTGGAAAAGGAAGCCTTTACCGATTGCGCTACCGGCATTATGGTCAATTCCGGTTTCCTGGATGGTCTGACCGTGGAGGAAGCCAAAAAGACCATTATCAAGTGGCTGGAGGAGCAGAAGAAGGGCGAGACCAAGGTCAACTACAAGCTGCGCGACTGGGTATTTTCCCGTCAGCGCTATTGGGGTGAGCCTATCCCGCTGGTGAACTGTCCCAAGTGCGGCTGGGTGGCCATCCCCGAAAGTGAGCTGCCCCTGCGCCTGCCGGAGGTGGAAAGCTATGAGCCCACCGATAGCGGTGAATCCCCGCTGGCCAAGCTGACCGACTGGGTAAAGACAACCTGCCCCTGCTGCGGCGGTCCCGCCGAGCGGGAGACCGATACCATGCCCCAGTGGGCCGGTTCCTCGTGGTACTTCCTGCGCTACTGTGACCCGCACAATGTGAATGCGCTGGCCGCCAAGGAAGCGCTGGACTACTGGATGCCGGTAGACTGGTACAATGGCGGCATGGAGCACACCACGCTGCACCTCTTGTACTCCCGCTTCTGGCACAAGTTCCTGTATGATATCGGTGTTGTTTCCTGTAAGGAGCCCTATGCCAAACGCACCAGCCACGGCATGATCCTGGGCGAAAACGGCGAAAAGATGAGCAAATCCCGCGGCAATGTGGTAAATCCAGACGATGTGGTGGCCCAGTACGGCGCTGATACCTTGAGAATGTACGAGATGTTCATTGGCGACTTTGAAAAGACCGCCCCCTGGAACACCTCCTCCATCAAGGGCAGCAAGCGCTTCCTGGAGCGTGTGGCCGCCCTCACCGATATGATGACCCCCGAGGAAGGCTATTCCCCCGAGCTGGAGGGCAGCTTCCACAAGATGATCAAAAAGGTCAGCGAGGATATCGAGGGCCTCAAGTGCAATACCGCCATCGCCGCCATGATGAGCGTGCTGAATGAAATTTACGATAAGGGCAGCGTCACCCGCGGCGAGCTGATGACATTCATCACCCTGCTCAATCCCTTCGCCCCCCATCTCACCGAGGAGATCAACGAAGTGCTGGGCAACAGGGAAATGCTGGCACGGGCCAAGTGGCCGGAGTACGACCCCGCTAAATGCGTGGATGCCGCCGTGGAGATCGCGGTGCAGGTCAGCGGCAAGATCAAGGCCCGCCTTATGATCCCCACCGACAGCACCGAGGAAGCGGTAAAGGCGCTGGTAATGGCCGATGCCAATGTGCAGGCTGCTTTGGCTGGCAAGACCGTCATCAAGGAAATATATGTGAAGGGTAAGCTCTACAATATCGTGGCAAAATAATAAATTGAAGGGCCTTGTTCAATAAAAATCTCTTGACATAGTAAAATGCCTTATTGTATAATCTATGTGTTATCCTGTTATTAGGATATAACTCCAGCCGTAGGGCGTAGGGAGGGAATAGTAAATGGCAGAGATCAGAGTAAAAGATAACGAGTCGCTGGATAGTGCTCTCAGACGGTTTAAGCGTTCCTGCGCTAGATCTGGCGTTCTGGCGGAAGTCCGCAAGCGTGAGCATTATGAGAAACCTTCCGTTAAGCGCAAGAAAAAGTCCGAGGCTGCTCGTAAGCGCAAGTACAAGTAATCTTGATCTTTATTGCAACCGGAATAAAGGCAGATGGGTTTATCCTCGTCTGCCTTTTCCATTTGCGCAAATCGTGGAAAGAGCGGGAAATGGGGCTTTCTTTTCCCCACTCAAGTTGCTATAATAGAGCCGAACCAACCGAAAGGAGCGTGAGCCCTTGCCGCTTTTGACCCCGCAATACGATTTCCACCGCATCGAGGAGATCCCAACGGATTTTTTTATCCGGCATGGCATCCGTGCCCTGCTCTTGGATGTGGATAACACCCTGACCGGTGATAACAGCCAGGAAATAAAGCCGGAGGTGATGGACTGGCTGGAGCGCCAGCGGGCGGCCGGGCTGCGCCTTTTTGTCATTTCTAATAATCACGAGCTGCGGGTCGCGCCCTTTGCCAATCGCCTGGGGCTGGGCTACATTGCCGATGCCGCCAAGCCCAAAAAGAAGGTGGCCCTGGCCAAGATGAAGGAGTTTGGCGTCAGCCCGCGGCAGACCGCCCTCATCGGGGATCAGCTCTTTACCGATATCCTGTGCGGCAACCTGTGCGGCTGTGTCACCATTCTGGTGGAGCCCTACGCCGAAGAAGGCTACGGCCTGTACCGCATCAAGCGTCCGCTGGAAAAACCGCTGCTGCGCCTTTACCACCGCCGCAAAGGAGGAATGCCGAATGATAAGAATAGGGCCTGCCGGGAACAGCGAAAGCTTTACCGCCATGGGCTATAAATCCACCCCGCAGATCCCGGAATACCTGGAAAAGATGGGCCTGAATGCCTACGAATACCAGTGCGGCCGCGGGGTGCGTATCAATCGTGAAGGTGTACTGAAGCTGAAGGCCGGCTGCGAGGCGCGGGATATCCAGCTTTCGCTGCACGCGCCGTATTACATCTCCCTTTCCAGCGTGGAGGAAGAAAAGCGTCAGAACAGCATCAAGTACATTCTGGAATCCGCCGAAGCCGCCGACCTGATGGGCGCTCGCCGCATTGTGGTCCATTCCGGCTCCTGTGCCAAGATCAGTCGGGAGGAGGCGCTTTCCCTTGCGGGAGAGACCTTAAAGCAGGCGCTGGCAGCGCTGGATGAGGCCCATCTGGGGCACATCATCGTCTGCCCGGAGGTTATGGGCAAGTTTAACCAGCTGGGCACGCTGGAGGAGGTCATGGAGCTGTGCAAGCTGGATGACCGCCTGCTGCCCTGCATCGATTTCGGCCACCTCAATGCCCGCACGCTGGGCAGCATCCGCGGGGCGGAGGACTACGAGCACATTTTGCTGACCATGAAAAATGAGATAGGGGAGCAGCGCATGAAGTGTTTCCATTCCCATTTTTCTCAGATAGAGTACACCGAAAACGGCGGGGAAAAACGCCACCTCACCTTTGCCGATACCACCTACGGCCCTACTTTGCGCCGTTGGCAGAGGTGCTGGTCAAGTACGACAGCCAGCCCACCATCATCTGTGAATCGGCTGGAACCCAGGCGGAGGACGCCGCCACCATGAGAGATCTTTATAACCAAGCCGCAGAAAGGAAGAATCGAGCATGAACCGCATTGAAAAACTGATGAAAGCCCTGCCGGAGGGGGCCGATGCCGCTCTCATTACCTCCGATGTGAACCGCCGCTACTTTACCGGACTGGGCTCCACCGCCGGCACACTGTTGGCGTTCCGGGATGCTGCCTACTTCATCATTGATTTCCGCTATATCGAGGTCGCCAAGGCCACCGTCACCGGGGCCGAGGTCATCCTGCAGGATAAGCTGTACGACCAGCTGGGCGAGCTGCTGAAGAAGCACGGCGCCAGAACCGTCGCCATCGAAACCGACTACATCACCGTGGGCAGCCTGGAGCAGTACCGTTCCCGTCTGCCGCAGGTGGAGTTCCTCACTGCCGCCGCCCTCAATGATAAGATCCTGGAGATGCGCTCCCTCAAGGACGAGGAGGAGATCGCCGCCATCCGCAAGGCGCAAAGCATCACCGATGCCGCCTTCCTGGAGATCCTCGATTTCATCAAGCCCGGCAAGACCGAAAAAGAGGTTGCCGCCTACCTGGAATACTGCATGCGCCGTCTGGGCGCGGATGGCCTTGCCTTTGAGACCATTGCCGCCGGCGGTCCCAATTCCGCCAAGCCCCACGCCGTTCCCGGCGACCGTCCCCTACGGCAGGGCGACTTCTTCACTATGGATTACGGCGCCTACTGGGGCGGCTACTGCTCCGATATGACCCGTACCGTTGCCGTCGGCGAGCCGACTGAGGAGATGCGCCGCGTGTATGATACCGTCCTGGCCGCCCAGCTCCTCGGCATCGAAAAGGCCGTCGTGGGCGCTTCCTGCCGCGCCGTGGATGCCGCCGCCCGTGAGCTCATCTACAATGCCGGCTATGAGGGCTGCTTCGGCCACAGCCTGGGCCATTCCGTCGGCATCGAGATCCACGAAATGCCCGGCTTTTCTCCCTCCATCGCCCCGGAGACCACCGCCAAGGAGGGCATGGTCATCACCGTGGAACCCGGCATCTACCTGGAGGGGGCCGCTTCGGCGTCCGCATCGAGGATATGGTTTGGCTTGCCCCGGATGGCACAAAAGATTTGACAAACAGCCCCAAAGAGCTCATTATCCTGTGAAAAACCCTTGCATTTATGCACCGGTATATGTTAAAATCAGATAGTTAAATCCGTACATTATATCCTGGAGGTTTTTTGTTATGGTGGTAATGCAGGCGATTTTTCACAATGGTGTGACCTGATATGGATGGCAATGTCTATCAGATGCGTCGAGTTCCAGCATGTTAAACCGGCAAGGGCGCCGCTTTTGTCCGCACCAAAAGATCCGCAATGTGATCACCGGTGCTGTCACCGAGCGTACCTTCAACCCCTCTGATAAGTACCCGACCGCCTATATCGAGAGAAAGGATATGGAATATCTGTATTCCGATGGTGACCTGTACTATTTCATGGATCAGGAGACCTACGAGAATATCCCCAACAAGAGCATTCTCAGCGATAACTTCAAGTTCGTCAAGGAGAACACCGTCTGCCAAAGATCGCTTTCCTACAAGGGCGAAAGCGTGTTCGGCATTAGATCCCTTCTTCATGGAGCTGGAGGTCACCAAGACCGATCCCCGGCTTTGCCGGCAATACCGCCACCAAAGGCGCCCGCCACTCTGGAAACCGCACAGATCAGGATCAATGAGGGCGATATGATCCGTGTGGATACCAGAACCGGTTGTCATGGAAAGAGCGTAAATCTCATTTTACGGTTGTCATTATTCTACACCCATACCATAAGGGGAGGTTACAAAAATGACTGTTATTGAAAAAGAGTTGCTTATCTGCGCGCCTGGCCGATGGCCTCAAGACTGACCGATACCACTGCCGAAGGCAAAGTTCTGCTCAATGTCATCGGAGGTGCTGGATGACCTGGCGCTCTCCGTTACCGATCTGGAGGACGCGGTAGAGGAGCTGGGCGAAGTCGTCGATGCCCGATGATGATCAGGATGTGGAAGACGCCCCGTATGAGGAAGACGATGAGAGGACGGACTAACGACTTTGATGGACGATGATTATGGTCTGGATGACTATGATGAAAGTTCGATGATATCTAAGCCCCTGTATGAGAGTGCCCCACCCGTGGCGATACCATCTGGTGGATGAAAGCATGCTGTGCGAAGAGGGAGACGACTGCCCCAACCGCGGCGAAAAGCTGGAGTTCGATCTGATGACCTGATTGCGAAGGCGAAGCTGCTGCACCGGCTGCGATCTGATTTTCCTCTCGACCTTCAAGATAATCCATACATCAAACTGGTGAAGTATGAGGCATTTGTACTTCACCAAGTTTTTTTGTCAGGCACCATTGCGCTTTCAGCATTAGTTATAACTAAAATGATATTTTTTTATTAAAAATTCACGGCGGTAAAATAGCGGCTTTTTGGTTGAAATTACACCCAAAAGCAACTAAAAAATAAATGATGTACCACTATGGGAGAAGCAGATGGCAGCACAGAACCGTAACCGCAAAGTAAAAAGATTGGCTTTGATGGCCTTTTTGTTCGCGCGGCCATGGCACTTCAGCTTCCTGAGTCGTTGCTGCCCGCTTTTGCGTTCATGCTGCCGCCGGGCATCCGGCTGGGCCTTTCCAATATCGTCACCATGTACGCCCTGTTTGTGCGCCGGTCATGGCTACACCATCGCGGGTGCCCAAGTCCCTGTTTGCTTTACCCGCGGCGGTGGCTGCCGCCATGAGCGCGTCCGGCGGGATCGCCTCGGTCACGGTCATGCTGCCTCAGCCTGTTGCCGGCATTCGCCGGCAGTACCTGCTGCTCAGCGTTTTCGGCGGTGCGGCACTGAACCCCAGCTTATTGCGGCCCGGTTCATCATCAAATCAATGTTTTTACCACTTGCCGGTTCTTTTTAGCGGCAGGACTGCTCGCATGGGCGCCATCACCGGGATGGCTCTGCGGGTTGTCATGCCCCATCTGGACCGCTTAAGCCTAAAAATAAACAATTAGGAGGACCTGTGGCTGCTTGTTCCATTCGCTTCCCAGCATCCATGTGGAATTAAAAAAGAACACAGCCGAAAGGGGTCATGCCGGTCCCGGGAGGTCACCATTTCCCATGTTCTCAGCAACATCGGCGCCCCCGCAAACCTGTCGTAAAGGGTTGGCGATACGTTAAGGTCGGCCAGCTCATCGGCGATAGCGAAGCGGCGGTTTCGGCACCGATCCATTCCAGCGTATCGGGTAAGGTCAAGGCCATCGAGCATCTTCAATGCCCGCGGCGCCAAATCGGAACATTGTCATCACCACCGATGGCGAGCAGACCATCGATGAGACCCTCACCCGCCCGCCATCGGCGCGGGAGCTGAGGATGTTCTGGGGCAGCGCGCCTGCGGCCCGATGGGACTGGCGGCGTGGGATTCCCCACCCTCAGCGTCGTTGCCGGCCTGAAGAGCGCAGCCAATCGATTAATTCTTTTGTTATCAATGCCGAGTGCGAACCCTACCACCTGCGATTACCGCATCATGCTGGAAAAGACCGACCTGCTGCTGAGTGTGGAGCTCATTTTTGCGCCATATGCCGGCGCTGCGCGGTTACCGGCATCGAAAATAACAAAGCTCTGCCATTGAGAAAGATCGCGACGCCGCGGCGAAGGGCAGCAAGCTGGAGGTGCTGGTCAAATCCCGCTACCCCCAGGGGCGCCGAAAAGCGTCATCGTTTACGAGGCCACCGGCCGTAAGCCATCCCGGAGCAAGCCCTGCGATGCCGGCGCTGCCAGATCGCCAGGGTGCCGGTGGCGTTCCCGTTCGGCTACGGTCTGAGCTACACAAGCTTTGCTATTCCGACCTGAAGGTCACTGCCGACAGTGTGACCCCTGACCGTGACCAACACCGGTGCGCGTGACGGCGCGGAGATCGTGCAGGTCTATATCGCAAAAAGCCCGGTGCGGAGATCTTCCGCCCTGCGCAGGAGCCTGAAGGCCTTTGCAGGGTGCCGCTTTGCGGCAGGGGAGAGCCGCACGGTTACGCTCCCCGCTCGATGACAAGGCGTTCCGCTACTGGAACACCAAACTGACTGCTGGGAGGTCGAGGGCGGCCGGTATGAGGTTCGTGTCGGTGCCTCCAGCGCGGACATCCGCCTGACGGCCAATGTTGACATCCGCGGTACCAATGCCCCCGACCCCTATGCCGGCAAGGCGCTGCCGCACTACAAGAGCGGGCAGTGTGCAGAATGTGCCCGATGCCGAGTGGGAGGCCCTGCTCGGACATCCCATCCCGCAGGATAAGGTCAAAATCGACCGCAACATGACGCTGGGCGAGCTGAACCACAGCCGCAGCCCGCTGGGCTGGCTGATCTGGGCCGTGCTGACAGCACTGCTGAACGCCAGCTTCAAAAAAGGCAAGCCCGATCTGAATGTGCTGTTCCAGTACAACATGCCGCTGCGCGCGCTGGCCAAAATGACAAGCGGTGCCATCAGTATGGGCATGGTGGACGGCATCGTGCTGGAGCTGCAAAGGGTTTCTGGGTCATCGGTCTGCTGAAGGTCATCGTCGAGGCCGTTAAAAACATCATCCTCAACGCGCAGCTGGAAAGCCGCCTGCGCAACAGCTGACAGGAAGGGCTGTCATGCAGCTTTGGAATACCTTTGCGGAAAAGCATCCTGCCGCAGCCAAGTGGGTGCGCGAGGGTGGCTTGTTCGTCGTCTTCCCGGAAGGGGAGGCTAAGAAGGCATAAGAAATAGCCGAGCAGCGTAAAAAACTCGGCTTTGTTGTTTGTTGGTTGCGTGGCTTCCCCCCGGGAAGGCTGCGCTGCCGTTACCCGAACGGGCATTATCCGATATCGTTCAGTCTGCCAGGACGGCGGTCGCCGCCCCCGGGCGCGACCTCAGGGAAGGCTTAACGCCGGTGGCACGGTTCAGGGTGGCGGGCGCAGCCTTGTTGGCAAACTTGGCGGCGATGCGCGCCCAAAGCAGGGTGCTGACGACACAGCAGATAAGGCAGAATACATCCGGCATACCGCCGATGGCGAAATGGCTGGCCGAGCCGGTGAACGCCGTAAAAGCCATGATAAAGACGCTGGTGCCCACGGCGGTTTTCAGCTCATACCCCAGCACTGAGGTCAGGAGCAGCAGCATCATCATGCCGCCGCCTGCGCCGATAAACCCGCAGATGAACCCGACACCCGCACCGCAGAGCAGGGACTGCACAAACCGCTTCTCTGCGCTCACGGCGTTCATTGCGCTTTTGGTGGTCATGACCGGCCGCACAATGAACTTGACGCCCAGCAGAAGGGTCATAAAGGTGGAAAAGCCGCCCATCGTGGTGCCGGGCACAAGGCTGGCCACATAGCTGCCCACCAGCGTGAAGCAAAGCACCGAGGCCATCATGACGGCGCCGTTTTTGATGTCCAGATTCCCGCTTTTGCCGTAGGTATAGGCAGAGACCGCGCTGGCCAGCACATCGCTGGCCAATGCAATGCCAACAGCCATGTAGGGGTCCATGCCCAAAAAGGTGATGAGCATGGGGCTGATGACCGCCGCGGCGCTCATGCCGGCAAAGCCGGTGCCCAGCCCCGCGCCGATGCCCGCAATAAAGCAGACGATGAATGCTACCAGATAGGTTATATTTTTACTCGCTTCTTCAGCTGACGCTGGATGTTTGCGTCCATGCGGGACAGATATTCCTGCAGCCTCTGCTGCTCTTCTGCGGTGAAGCCCTCAAACAGCGGCTCCAAGCTGCAGCGCTGGATGTCCGCCAGTACCGCGACCATCGGGAGGGCATCGGGCGCAAAGCCCAGCAACCGCTGGCGGCGGTTGTCCGGCGCAGGGGAGACCGTCAGCACGCCGCGCGCGCGCAGCCGCTCCACCGCCGCCGATACATTGGATTTCGCCAGCCCGCGGTAGCGGCAGATGTCCCCGGCGGTGTGACATTCAGGGTTGTTGTGCAGAAACAGCAGGATGTCGATCTCCAACTGGTTGAGCCCGTATGCCGCAGAGGCGGCCTCAAACTGCGCGGCATAGTATTTTTTGTAGTGCTGTATATAGGATAATACAGGCAGCACAGGAAAACCCCTCCTTTGCGAGTAATAAAAAGAACAGTTCTAATTATAACTATCTAAACTGCTGGTGTCAATACAAAGCGCCGTATAAACAAAAATCCCGCCGGAATACGGCGGGATTTCTGGTGGACCTGGAGGGATTCGAACCCTTGACCTCTCGGATGCGAACCGAACGCTCTCCCAACTGAGCTACAGGCCCATGTCTTTGCGACTAAACCAGTGTAATCCATTTTGCGCAAAAAGTCAAGAGCAAAACAAGAATTTTGTGGGGCCAAAGGCGGACAGGTCGTAACATACGATTTTTTATTGCGGACGGCTGTTTTCCGCACGCTTATTGCGCTATACTATAAATAGTGCTATAATAATACAAATCTTGCTCTGGCCGTATAAAATCGTATACGCGGTTTGGATTGAACCTGCACAGGTGTTGCACTATAGTATTTTTAAGCAAACGGGAGCGACATTATGTGGAGGGAGATTTTTGTATGGATACGCAACGGATCGCAAGCTATCGGCGGGAATTTTCTGCGCTGGCAGACCTGCAGGCGGCTGGGACCGTGACCTATTCACTGCTGCGCGAGGCGGACGCCTTTGTCATCTGCGTGCAGCGCGATGAAGAACCGCCGGTGGAGCGGATGCTGTGCGACACAGGGGAGGAGCGCGCCGGGATGCTGACACGCTTTCTGTATGAAAACGCGGTGGAGCCTGACCAGATGCCCGCGATCCTCCGGGATATCTGCGGATGGGCGGTGGGCTGAGATGGCAGTGGCATTGATGGACAAGGCTGCCGGGCAGGTCAAACTCCCGGAAACACCGGCCGTTGTGGCACTTTTTTGCGTTCGGCTCCCCGCCTTGACCGGGATACGATGCAGCTGTTTGCCCGGACCCACAGCGAGGAGGATCCGCGGCGGCGATCGCATCCACCGGGCAGGAGGTACTGAGCTGCTGCACGGCGGCCTTCGCCCGCAGGTGCAGGTGCTGGATGCGCTGCTCACAAAGCCTGCCGTGACGCAGGTGCTGCAGGACATCGGCAAAATGGATCTGAAGCCGCAGCCGGCTGTGCTGGTGCTTGTGCCTGTGCCGGAGGAGACGGCCGCCCGCCGTGCGCTGGGGCTGTTCTCCCGGTATGAGATCGATGCTGCGCCCCTTGGCAGCTTAAAACCTTTGATGACTACCGCATGGCAACCGATGAGCTGAAACCGGCTGCTGAGGGATGTGCTGGAAAGAGCAACAATGCAACCGAAACCAGCCACTGA
>VOFK01001522.1_pt1 | contig 20871 bp, 33 predicted proteins | sample 5384121 | NCBI WGS metagenome assembly VOFK01 (sample SAMN12384730, study PRJNA508395) | human gut metagenome | isolation source: healthy gut J | host: Homo sapiens | reverse complement strand
TCCGCCGCAACATCATAGGAGATCGATAATGTGAGTATTTTAGGTACAGAGTGAAATATTTTGTAGAGACGTAGCGTTATGTTACGTCTCATACCATTCTAGGAAATTTCTTACTCGTTAATTAGGAACAGATTTGAAAAATTTATACCTTTGTTCCATACATCTAAAGTATAGGAGTTTTTATGTTAGGAATGAATTCAAAGAGGACGCTTGTCTCTGGTAAATTCGCCAAAGAGATCAAAGAGAAAGCTCTTCGTATTCAGACTGGAGATTTGGACGAACGAGATAAAAAGGAGATCCAAAGAAACCGTCGGATTACCAAAGAGGCTTCCATTCTATGGAAATAATATTTGATCATGGAATATATTTTTTTGAGCGCTTAACAGATACATCTTGTTTACATGACTTTTGTTGTGGTGTTATTCCTATGGATTGTTTTATCCAAGATGGTTTTGATCTTAGTATCGCAAATCATTATTGTAGTGCTTATATCGTTAAGGAGAGTTTAAAAAAAGAATCGACAGTCTTAGCATTGTTTGCTTTGAGTTTTGATTCCTTGGATTTAGATATTGATGATCGAAATGAAATTATAACAGGAGTCTCTAATACAAATATTCCAGAATTTACTGATAATTACAAAGATATATTTTTGACTAAACCCCGTTATCCCGCATTGGAAATTGCTTATTTAGCGGTAGACAAGAATTTACCATAAGTCTGGTTTAGGGAAGATCATTGTGGAGGCTATTGTCCAAAAAGCACAAAAGCAGGATTTGGCGGGTTGCCAATTTATTACAGTAGAGGCCTTGAATACACAAGAATACAATGCTGTAGGTTTTTATGATAAGTGTTGTTTCTCGGCTTGCGAATATCCGAATCCAAATAAGGGTACATTAAGAATGTTCAGGACACTTTTATCCGGTGTCGTAACCATTCAGCGAAGCGAATACGTTCTCTATATCATCTCGAAACAAGCTCATATATCAATCTGACACTTTGTAGACTAAAGTCCCGGAGAATCGTTTTTTCCGTACAAGAGTACGGCTTGTCCCTAAATACGCAAGGAAAAATCAGCAATTGCTTGGTTGGTAGATAGATGCTTGAAAACGGCCTTTTATTCTAGCGGAATTTATTCATCATAACTAATATCTGGAGGCCAAAAAGGGAAATAATAGGGTAATGATAGGGTTATAATAGGGTAAGAATGCCTATTCACGAGTACTTGCGACGCTATTCTTGACTACTCATGATGCCTGACGTGAGTATATGCGTCGCCTAATGCGGCCTATTGCATAGGCTTTCGTGGCTATTCATGCGTGAAAAGTGGTCCTTTAACAAAAAACGCCGTTTATAGCCTTCTCCTTCCCGCTATTTCGCTACTTTCGCCAGAAGTACTTGTCATGATATTTGCCTTATGTTGATCAAAAAAAAAGGTTATCGTTTATTTCGCTGCCAAAGAGATATTATTGAAGGGGTGATACTAGGGAGAATATTTATGGGGGAATATGGAAAAGGAAATAACCTACGTCCGATAACTTTCACTACCTTTGCGCCCGCAAAAATATACAAATAAGATGAAACCTACTTTATTAGTGACTTCCAGACAAGTAATGTTCAGAGAGATGAAGGATTACTTGATGATTGCGTTGGGGATGATCCTTTACGGTATCGGATGGGACCGTTTTCCTTTTGCCGAATGACATTACGACAGGTGGAGTGCCGGGTATCGCTTCCATTGTTTTCTGGCTACGGGATTTCCCGTTCAGTACACTTACTTCCTCATTAATGCCGTCTTGCTGATGCTTGCCTTGAAAATATTAGGTTTTAAGTTCAGTATCAAGACGATCTTTTTGCCGTGTTTACGCTTACTTTTTTCTTTGTCCCTTATTCAGGAGCTGACAGCCGGGATGCATTTATTACAAGATCAACCGTTTATGGCATGTGTGCTGGGAGCCTCTTTCTGCGGAAGTGGTATCGGTATCGCTTTCTCCTCGAACGGTAGTACGGGTGGAACGGATATTATTGCCGCTATCATCAATAAATACCGGGATATAACGCTGGGACGGGTCATGATGATCTGCGATATGATTATTATCACCTCCAGTTATTTCGTGCTAAAGGATTGGGAGAAAGTGGTATATGGTTTCGTAACGTTATATGTTTGTAGTTTCGTGCTGGATCAGATCGTGAACAGTGCCCGCCAGTCCGTGCAATTCTTTATCATCTCGAAGAAGTATCAAGAGATTGGTAAGGAGAGATTAATGCGTTGCACCGAGGGTTACGGTGATCGATGCTACCGGGTTATATACGGGGCAAGAACAGAAGATGATGTTCGTGCTCGCTAAAAACGGCAATCCACTACGATTTTCCGTATCATTAATGATATTGATCCGACCGCCTTTGTATCCCAAAGCGCCGTAATCGGGGTTTATGGGGAAGGATTCGATCATTTTAAACTAAAGAAATCAAAAGTAGAGACGGGGCACGCCCGTCTCATCCTCTCAAAAATAGTAACTAGGGTTGCATGATAACTTCTACCCGGTTACCCTGTCCCAAAAAGCTTTTGGGCGAATGCCTTTATCTTCTCGAGGAGTCAGCGCCTTAACAATCGACTCATAATCCGTATCGGTATCAAATCGCTTTATAATAATAATCATCCAATACGTTCAACCAATAGCTGTTCTCTTGCAAGACTTCCGCATGACGTTTCAGCAGGTTATCCTGTGTTTTCTTGAAATCTTCTTGACGAGGGCCTACCTCGGAAAGCCGTTTCAACTCATTGCGGACAATCGTGTTCATCTGCTCCCACTTGGCCGGGTCCGTATCGAAGAATATCTGTAATGTCGTTCTTCCTTCCGGGAAAGGTGAGATTCTAGCGGATACACCGACGCCATACGTTCCTCCCTTCTTTCTCGCGTACCTTCTCGTAATATACCAAGTCCATAACTTGTTTCAATGCGGTAGCGGTGATGATATTCTCCAGATTGTACTCCATCTGTCCGGTATAGAGGTTGGCTACCGTTACTTTCGGGATTTCCATGGAGCGGTTGAATCGATTCATATAGTCTCCCTTACGCGTCGATGGAACCTCCGCCGCCGATTTCCCTTCTCAATTTTTCCTTGAGATGGCAATGTCGCTAAATACTGCTCTATATACGGACGGATACTATCAATCTGGATATTACCTACAAACGTGAATACGAAACCGGAAGCATCCGAGAAGCGTTCCTTGCGCATCTCCATGATACGAGGATAACTGATATGTTCGAAATCTTGTGGACGAAGACGTGACGCACGAGGATTATCTCCGTAAACCGCTTTAGACAAAGAGTCGCTGAAAGCCACCATCGGATTTAACTCCATATTCTGCAATTGCGCTTTTTTTGTCCGTGTCTCGAAAGATGCGTAGGCCTCCTCGTCCATGCGGGGGAGCCGTGAAGCTGAGGTAAATTAACTCGAATAAGGTTCGCAAATCGGAAGGAGCGGCCATTCCGTTCACGTTCTCACTATCTTGACTGAGCGATAGGGCGCAAAGATACCTTCTTTCCGGCCAGACGCACTTAGATCCGTGGCGGAGAAATTACCCAATCCACCGATCTCGATCACATCATTGAAAACTTTTAAGTTATCAATATCCTTCGTGCCGAATAAAGTGCTTCCTCCCGGGCTGGTAGCGGTCATGATGATCTCGTCCTTCTTGAATTCGGTAGGCTTCAATACCACCTTGATACCATTGCTTAAAAGGTAAATACCGTCGCTCCGAAGGGCTGGCCGGTCTTTGTCTCCCGTGATCTGGCCCAGGGTCGGCAAGGTCGGGACTAAAGGCTCGTTGGAGACAGTTTTCCTTATAAGGCTCTACCGGCATCTGTCGTGCTTTGAGGAACGTACGGAGCAGGGTTCTCCTCGGACGGGTATTTTATACCTTCTTTATCCGGTCCGGTTAACCCGATCACGATATTATCCTCTCCGATCATATCTTGGATATATTGGTTGACTTGCTCTACCGGGATATTCTGGGCGATCTGGTTCAATAGTGTGTATTCCCATCTCAATGCCCGGGATATAACCGCCGTTGGTGAAATGGTTCACGTATTCACGGACATAAGCGTCGTTCTTTTGGTTATTCCGCTCGTTGTAAGCGGACTCGTATTGTTTCAACACGTTGATGCGTGCCCGTTCATACTCGGATGGCGTAAAGCCATATTGTTTTACCGTTGAGTCTCTTTGACAAGCGTGGTCGGTGGAATCGATCTCGCCTTCCTTGGCAAGAGCGGCTACGGGCCATGCTCCCTGCTCTTCGCGATCATGAAATTATCATCGTCGTAGGCTTCCGCATAGATAAACGGAGGATTCGCTTGATGCAAAGATGTCATCGAAACGCTCGTCCGCCATGATCGACGCGCATATTTGCTGGATATAGTCCTTTACCAATCCGGCAATCGTACGATTCAAGTCGTTGGGCAATTTATCGTGTTTATAGAAGATATAAAGGATCGTATTGGATGCCTCCTTGTCTTTGGCGATCGAGATCAGAGGTAGATCATTGTCGGGAACCGATATTGTTCCCGTTTTGCCGGGTGACCGGGGGGCAGGGACATCGGCGAACATCTTTTTGATCGTTGCCTCCACTTGATCTACATTTACGTCTCCCACGATGATAATCGCTTGCAAGTCCGGACGATACCATTTTTTGTAGTAAGCCCTCAACTCGTCCGGCTTTTGAAGTTCTCGATCACGTCGATCGAACCGATCGGCATCCGGTTCGCGTAACGGCTTCCCGGGTACATCTTGGGTAGTTGCTGCTCCCATAGACGAGTCTGGGCATCCTGTCGGGTACGCCATTCCTCACGGATGACCCCACGTTCTTTTTGGATAGCCGAGTCGGTCAAGGCTGGGAACCCGACCAATCGTGAAGGATCAATAAGCAAGAATCAACCACGCCGCTTTTGTTGACAGGGGCGTTGGTAATCATGTAGACGGTCTCATCAAAAGGAAGTATAGGCGTTGAAGTTTTCCCCGCTGCGCATACCTACACTCTCGATATATTCGTCCATCCCGTTATTCGGGGAAGTTCCTACTGCCGTCGAAAGCCATATGTTCCAAGAAGTGAGCCAAACCTCGTTGATTGTCTTCCTCTAAGATGGAGCCTACGTTTTGGGCGATGTAAAAGTCTGCCCGGTCTTTGGGCTGATCGTTGTGACGGATGTAGTAGGTCAATCCGTTACTCAATTTCCCGTATCGAACCTTTGGATCGATCGGAAGCGGTTCGTTCCTGCATCTCTTGTGCCATCACTTGTGTGAAAGCGACGAAACAAAAGCAGGATTGCCGTTAAGATAGAATGTCTTTTTTATCATATTTGTTTCATTGATAGTGAATCTAGATCACAAAACTAGCAAAAAATCATAGAAAGAGGCCCTTATGGCGAAAAAAGGAGTATCCGATGCGGAATACTCCTTTCTATCAAATGAAACAGGCGGGGGGGTGCCTCATTTCACCTCTTTATTCATTCGGTATGTCAACGCACCAGACGGACATTGCTTGATTTGGGGAATTAATTCCGCGGTTGTCGCGTTCTCTATCTGTATCCAGGGCCTCTCCTTCGGCTTATAGACATCGGGAAGAGTCTTTACACAGATACCGGCATGTTGACATAACTCCGGTTGCCAGATAATGGTGAGTTCACCATTCGTATATTCGATCTTCTTTCCCATATAATTTTGTTATAAATATTAAACATGTATACCTCTCATTACGATGCGTTTCCAATCCGGATGCTTCTGGATATATCCAGCTACGAACGGACATAACGGGACGAGACGTAAGTCTTTCTTTTTTCGATATCCAAGAGCACTTTCTCCACCAATTGGCTACCAATTCCTTTACCTCCAAGCTCCATGGGAACCTCAGTGTGGGTGAGATAAATTACCCCATCCTTATTTTTTATATACTCTATTCTGGGAACGTATCGCTTTTATATGAAATTCATATTGGTGGCGTTCTTCATTATCAATTAGTTCATAATTTTCTTTCATCTCCCTATAATTTTAATACTCAACTATTCTATTAACACTTGAGTGATAAGGTTTGTTTTAATATAATTCTAATCTATTCTATATAATTTATAGGGGAATGGAACGTTAGGTATTAAACGTAAATGATTACCTTTGCGGCCGACTGCCCGTGTGGGTATGCAAGTAGAAACAATTAATTATCACACTTATACAAAGTATGGGAAAGTACAAACTAATCAACAACGTGTTGGGGTGGGTCGTTTTTTTGATCGCTTCTACCGTTTATCTGATGACAATGGAACCCCACCGCCAGTTTCTGGGATTGTGGTGAGTTTATCTCTTCGGCATACAAATTGGAAGTAGGCCATCCGCCCGGAGCTCCTTTCTTCATGTTAACAGCCAATTTATTTACGCAGTTCGCCTCGGACCCCTTCCAAGGTGGCGGTAATGGTTAATACGATGTCCGCCCCTCTTTAGCGGCCTGACGATCTTATTCCTTTTCTGGAGTATTACTCATTTGGCTCGTAAGATTATCGTGGAAGACGATAAAACGATGTCTCTGGGACAGATGATTACGATCATGGGTTGCGGTTTTGGTAGGTTCTTTGGCTTATACGTTTAGCGATACATTCTGGTTTAGCGCCGTGGAGGGCGAGGTATATGCTTATTCTTCCTTGTTTACCGCCTTGGTATTCTGGTTGATCTTGAAATGGGAAGAAGCCGCCGATCGTCCGCATGCCGATCGTTGGATCGTGCTGATCGCTTATTTGATGGGTCTGAGTATCGGTGTCCATTTGCTGAACTTATTGTGTATCCCGGCTATCGTGCTGGTATATTATTATAAGAAATTCCCGAATCCTACGATGAAGGGGACGCTGATCGCTTTATTGGTGTCGTTCGCTATCGTGGGCTTGATGATGTATGGTGTCGTACAAGGCTTGGTTGAGGTTTGCGGTTATTTCGAGCTGTTGTTTGTCAATACGTTCGGTATGCCGTATAACTCGGGTGTATATGCGTTCGTGATTATCTTGGCGGCTTCCTTTTGATCTGGGCGATCTGGGGAGACGATGCAAGACGTGATCCATCCGGTGCGGATGAAGATATCCTTTATTCTCTCGATCGTATTGTTGGGTATTCCGTTTATCGGTAGTGGTTACGTGATCGCCGTGATCCTCACGGCGGCCTTGACGGCTTATTTGTTCATGAGCAAGAAGGTAAATATCAAGATGCTGAATACGATCTTTGGTCTGCTTGATGGTAATCGTAGTGGGTTATTCATCCTATGCCTTGACATTGATCCGTGCGACAGCCGATACGCCTATGAACCAAAACGCCTCCCGCAAGATATCTTTACCTTGCGTACTTATTTGGCTCGCGAGCAATACGGTAAGACTCCGTTGATCTACGGTCAGACCTATGTCTCTGAGGTGAAGCGTGAGAACCAAGGCGGTACTTGCGTACCTGTATCGAAAGAGGGTGAGCCGACTTGGAGCCGTGTCATTAAGAAAGATAAAAACGAGAAGGATCATTATTATATCTCTCGTTACGATACGGAATACGAATACGTGGATGAGTTGAGTATGCTTTTCCCCCGTATGTATAGTAGCGACGGACGTCATGTGGCTGCTTATAAGGAGTGGGCACAAGTGAAAGGTACACCGGTGAAGTTCAACCGTTGCGGTGAGATGGTGACGGTGATGAAACCTACATTTGCCGAGAATTTGCGTTATTTCTTCGCTTATCAGCTGAATTTCATGTACTGGCGTTATTTCATGTGGAACTTCTCCGACGGCAGAACGATATACAAGGTAACGGTGAGGTCTCGAATGGTAACTGGATAACCGGTATTCCGTTTATTGATGAGGCTTTAGTGGGCCCGCAAGAGGATATGCCGTTCGATATTATCAACAATAAGGGGCATAACGTATATTATATGTTACCGCTTCTATTGGTATCTTGGGGCTTCTATTCCAAGCTTATGCCGGAAAGAAGGGCATTCAGGGATTCTGGATCACGTTCTTTCTTGTTTTTTATGACGGGTATTGCGATCGTGCTTTTTTACTTGAACCAGACGCCGTATCAACCTCGTGAGCGAGACTATGCGTATGCCGGATCATTCTATGCGTTCTGTATATGGATCGGTTTCGGTGTGGCGGCCTTGGCGAAAGGATTGCAGAAGTATGGCAAGTTATTCCGGTGATAGCGGGTTCTGTCGCTACGGTACTCTGCTTGTTGGTTCCTATCCAGATGGGTGCGCAGAACTGGGACGACCATGATCGCTCGAACCGTTATGTTTGCCGTGATTTCGGTGCGAACTATTTGGAATCTTGCGAGCCGAACGCTGTCATATTTACGAATGGTGATAATGACACGTTCCGTTGTGGTACGCACAGGAGGTGGAAGGTATCCGTACGGATGTACGTGTATGTAATACGAGCTATTTTGCAAACCGACTGGTATATCAACCAAATGAAGAAGCAAGCATACGAATCCGATCCGCTTCCAATCTCTTGGCAACCGGAGGATTATGTGCAAGGTACTCGTGATGCCGCTTATGTATTCCCGATGACGGATAAATCGATTGATCTGAAGACCGCTCTTGATTTCGTTCGTAGCAACGATCCGAAGTTTAAGAAGATCCCGGGTATCAATCAAGAATTAGATTATATTCCTGCGCAGACATTGACGATGGGGGTAGATTCCGCCGCGGTTATGGCTGCCGGCGTGATCGATACCGCTAACTTGCCGTATTTGCAGAAAAAGAGATGAAGATTGACTTGAAAGGCAAGGATGTCTTGGGTAAGCAAGAGTTGATTATCTTGGATATGTTGCAGACGAATGACTGGAACCGTCCGATCTATTATGCGATTACCGTAAGCCCGGATCAGTTCGTGAAATTGGATCCGTACTTCCAGCAGACCGGTATGGCTTATCAGATCGTTCCGATGGAGACACAGGGAACTGTTCGTTCGATCAATACGGAGAAGATGTATGACAACGTGATGAATAAGTTCAAATGGGGTGGTGTCAATACGCCGGGTGTGTACTTGGATGAGAATGTAATGCGGATGTGCAAGAGCTATCGTATCGCATTGTTCAGCAAGCTGGCTGCCGCTTTGGTTGCGGAAGGTAAGAATGAGAAGGCAATGAACGTATTGGATAAGGCGATGGAAGTATTGCCTCCCGAGAATGTTCCGTTGGATTATAGCGCTCTTTTCTTTAGGTGAGCTGTATTACGAGTTGGGCCAGAAGGAGAAGGCGGAGATGGTTTATAAAGGTATAGCGGACAATGCGTTGCGCAGTATAAACTGGTATTTCCGTTTGCGTCCGGGGCAATTATCATCTGTCGAGAGTGATTTAGGTCATAACTTGGCGGTTCTCCAAGAGGTATTGCGTGTGAGCAAACAATACAATCCGAGTTCGCTAAGCCTTATCAAAGAGAAATTTGATAATTACCGTATGGCGTACGGATCAGTGGCAAAAAAGACTAACAAAGTATGTTTATAGAACAACCGCCTTGGTTTTACAGGGCACTGTTCCCGGGGGTAACTTGGCGAATACCGGCAGAGAAGAAGTGTGTGTATCTCACCTTCGACGACGGCCCGATTCCCGAGGTTACCCCTTGGGTTTTAGATATATTGGATACGTATGGGATCAAGGCTACCTTTTTATGGTAGGGGATAATGTACGTAAGCATCCCGAGGTCTTCCAGATGGTGATAGATCGTGGGCATCGTGTTGGTAACCATACGTTCAACCATATCCAAGGTATCAAGTTCTGGACGAAGAATTATTTGGCGAATGTGGAGAAGGCGGCTGAATATATTCCCAGTAATTTATTCCGGCCTCCTCATGGGCATATGCGTTTTTCCGCAGGTAGTATGGCTTCGCCGTCATTATCATATCGTGATGTGGGACGTGGTCACCCGTGACTATAGCCCTCATATGACTCCGAACGGTGTCTTCAACGTGGTAAAGAACTATACCCGTAATGGTTCTGTTATCGTCTTCCACGATTCCTTGAAAGCCGAGCGCAATATGCGTGAGGCAATGCCCCGGGCTGTTGAATGGCTCTTAAAAAAGAAGGCTACGAGTTTAAAGTTTTTGAATAATGGGTATCTCCCAGTTTATAAAAGATAAAGCTATGGAATTAGGCTTTTCCGCTTGCGGTATCGCTGAAGTAGCGAAGGCCGGGAGCGAGGAGGCTTATTTTTGACCAATGGATCGCGGAAGGCTACCATGCTGGAATGAAATACATGGAGAATCATCGGGAAATTCGTCTCAATCCGGATGGCTTGGTGGAAGGTGCCAAATCAGTTATCTCAGTAGCCTTGAATTATTATCCGAAAGTTCTCCGGAATCCGGCGGAACCTTATATCTCGTATTATGCGTATGGAGAAGATTATCACGGGGTCGTAAAGGATAAACTTCGCCAATTATGGAAAGCGATAACCGAGCATCATCCCTCCAACAATGAGGCCCGTGTATTCACGGACTCCGCCCCTCTGTTAGAACGTTATTGGGCTTGGAAAGCCGGTTTAGGATGGATCGGAAAGAATACGAATCTAATCATCCCGGGCAAAGGCTCTTTCTTTTTTCCTTGGGGAGATCGTGACAACTTTGGTAGTCGATACCTATGATTCTCCCAAAAGAATCACTGCGGTTCCTGCATCCGCTGTTTGAACGCTTGTCCTACCGGAGCCTTGGAAGGGCCGAAACGTTTGAATGCCCGTAAATGTATCTCTTATCTTACGATCGAGCATCGTGGAGAAATCCCTGTTGAGCAAGCCGTCCTTTTTAGGTAACCGCGTCTATGGATGCGACACCTGCCAAAGCCGTTTGTCCTTGGAACCGCTTCGCTATGCCTACGGCGGCAGTAGCAGCCTTTCATCCCACCCCTTCTTTGCTCTCCCTTAAAAAAGACGACCTCAAGGCATTGAGCCGTGAGGATTATAATCGTATCTTTGGCATTCGGCGGTGAAACGCGCCAAATATGAGGGATTATTACGAACAATACAATATCTAAAAAGACTAAATTACCATGAGAAGAACATTTAACTTCTTGCTTTTTTCTTCCTGTCGGTGATGACGGTAATGGCCGCTCCCGGAGATTTACAAGAGAAGCTTGCCGCCCTAAAAGGAATTAGTGGCATTGAAAAACTTCAATCCGATTATTATCCGGAGAAATATGTAGTACGTATTACTCTTCAGCAGGTCGATCCGAAGACCCTGCCGCCGGAACATTTACGCAACGGGTTATCGTAGGCCAGCGGTTATGATCGTCCTACCATTATCGTGACCGAAGGATATGGAGCGGCTTATGCGCTCAATCCGAAAATATCAGGAAGAACTATCTAAACTATTGAACGCGAACTTAGTGTTTGTGGAGTACCGTTATTTCTTGGAGTCGACGCCGGAACCTAAAAACTGGGAATATCTGACCGCCGAGAACTCTGCGTACGATTTACATAACGTCCGCAATACATTCAAGCAGATCTATCCGGAAAAATGGATCAGTACCGGTATCAGTAAGGGGGCAGACTACAATGCTTTACCGTGCCTTTTCCCGGACGACGTGGGATTTCTCCGTTCCTTATGTCGGTCCCGTTATGTAAAGGCGTAGAGGATGGCCGCCACGAACCTTTCTTACGTAAGGTAGGTACGAAAGCGGAACGCGAGAGGATACAGGATTTTCAATTGGAAGTCTTGAAACGTAAGTCCGATATGCTCCCTTTATTGAGAGCTATTGTAAGAATAAGAACTTGACATTCCGTATCCCGATGCCCGAGGTATTGGATTATTGCGTACTGGAATATTCATTCGCTCTTTGGCAGTGGGGAACTTCGGTAAGTACGATCCCTTCCAAGTCCTGCCGACGATCAGGCGCTCTTCGATCATTTGATGGAAATCAGCGTCCTGATTATTTCGCCGAGAACCAGCCGAATATCTCTTTCTTCGTACAAGCTGCCCGTGAGCTCGGTTATTATGGCTATGACGTAAAACCTTTCAAGAAATACCTTACGATCGATAGTGCCCACGGATACTTGAACCGTATCATGCTTCCCGAGGAACTGGTCGGTAAAAAGTAGACTTCCGTCCGGCTCTGTACCACAAGATCTATAACTTCTTGAAAGACAACGATCCGAAAATGATCTTCATCTATGGCGAGATCGACCCGTGAGCGCAGCCATGGTTCCCCGCTTTCAAAGGCAAGAAGAACGAGCAAATCTATATCCAGCCCCGAGGTAGCCATCGTGCCCGTATCGGCAATATGCCGGAGGATTATGAAGGAGCGGATCCTTACACAGATGAATAAATGGCTGGCCGAGTAAAAATAGAGTAGCCTATTTTTTTCCCTATAAATCCCTCGTATTATTACTTATCGGTTTGTAATACGGGGATTTGTTATGTATATTAAGATATTTCTCGTATATTACGCCCTATTAAAAAACTAGATGAAATGTTTACCGGTTCGATGATGAAGTTGAAAAGCATATTATATGGGACGTTACCTTTTTACTATACCAAGGTGTTTGAGCCTCTTCTCCTAAATTAGCGTATTATGATTATTTTCGAAAAAGAGGATATACACGTTATCCTTATGATTTCGCTGCGAATATCTGGAGATGTCGATTGCCGTTCTGTGGGATAAGGAGAAAGAATTGCCTTATGTGATGCACCGGGAAGTAAACGATTATATTTTCCGAGAGAGTATAGCACATCTAAGATCGAGAAATGCTATCGGGCTTTGTTGATCGAGCAAGACGTGAGGCATCCCCATCATTATGCGGATTCCGTGGAGGAGTTTAGGGGAAAGACACTCTTGGATATTGGTTCCGCTGAGGGATTTACCGCTCTGGGATACCATCGAGGTTTACTCGTTTTGTTTATCTTTTGAATATGAGGATAAATGGATCGAGGCGCTTCAGGCTACTTTTGAGCCGTGGAAAGAGAAAACGATGATCGTAAAGAAATATATCAGCGATCATGACGATGACGTTAATGCTGCTTTGGATAATTTCTTGAAAGACAAGTCTCGAAAAAGATATCTTCTTAAAAATGGATATAGAAGGTGCGGAATGTATGGCTTTACAGGGCTGTATGGAATTATTCGCGAAAGCGGATCACTTGGATTCGCGATCTGTACGTATCATAAAGAAACTGATGTCGTCCAAATCCCGGCTTTTCTGGACCGGTTTAACTGTTCCTATTCATTTACCGATGGCTATATGTTCGTAAAACATAGTTTACGCAAATGCCTTGTCCGGGGAAGTTGTCAAGCTAGTTCCTGATAACTTTGAATCGTCTCCTTGCTGCCTTATTACCCGATATTCGTTACCTTGCGAAAATATATGTGTGGTATGAAAGAATTTAAGGTATTGATATCGGCTCTTTTCGTCTTGATACTTATGGCCTGCGGCGATAAGCGGACAGATGAGAGGATCGTCAGCGTGACGATTGAGCCGCAACGGTATTTTTTGCGGAGAAGATAGCCGGAGATAAATTTAAGATTAATTGTGTGGTTCCGGCGGGGCAAAGTCCGGAGACGTATGATCCTACATGCCCCAGCAAATGGTGCAGGTGGGTAAAAGCCAAGGCTATTTAAGGATCGGATCGATCGGGTTCGAACAGGCTTGGATGGATAATATCCGGAATAATAATCCGGGACTCAAGGTTTTTTGACCTGTCCGAAGGAATTGATTTACTTAAAAGCCCCGAGGAAGAAGAGGAACATGATCACCACCACCATCATCATCCCGGAGGCGTCGATCCGCATACGTGGAGCTCTATCTCTGGAGCGAAGGTGATCGCCAAGAACACTTTGTGATGCCTTTTGTGTCTTTGGGACCCGGAGAATAAGGAATATTACCAAGCGAATTATGAACAACTGACGAAAAAGAAATCGGAGAAACGGAAAAGACCGTTTCCGGTTTGTTACATTCTCTTGACAATAAGACATTTATTATTTACCATCCGGCCCTGACCTATTTGGCTAACGAATATGGCTTGACCCAGCTTTGCATCGAGATGGACGGAAAAAGAACCGTCTCCCGCACAATTAAAGGAACTGGTCGAGACTGCACGGGAACATAATGCGAAAGTCGTGTTTATCCAACGGGAGTTTGACCAGAAGAACGCCGAGTTGATCGCTAAAGAAACAGGTTGCCGTCTGATCCCGATTAATCCGCTGGATTACGATTGGAGTAAGGAAATGATTCATATCGCAAAATCGTTAGCCGATGGACAAGCTGATTGAGTTGAGAGAGGTTACCGCCGGATACGGTAATAAGATCGCCTTTACGTAACGTAACGCTGGATGTGTGGAAAAATGATTTCTTGGGAATTATCGGACCGAATGGCGGCGGAAAAACGACGCTTTTAAAAGGTGATATTGGGTCTATTGCCTCCTATTTCCGGAACGATTCGTTTTACGATGAAAATGTAGAGGTTCCTTCTTTGAAGATCGGTTATCTACCCCAAATGAGCCAGATCGATAAGAAGTTTCCGATCTCCGTACGGGAAGTGATCTCTTCCGGTTTATCCGCGGAGAAACCCTTGTTCCGTCCATTCAATAGATCCCAGAGAGAGCGTGTAGACGAGGTGATCGTACAGATGGGATTGGAGGAGTTGGCGGGCAGGGCCATCGGTGAGCTTTCCGGTGGCCAGTTGCAGCGGGTCTTATTGGGGCGTTCTATTGTCTCCCGTCCGCAGGTATTGATCTTGGATGAGCCTAATTCGTATGTGGATAAACGATTCGAGTCTCGTTTTTTATCAGCTCTTGGAAGAGATCAATAAAGAGAGCGCTATCATCTTGGTTTCCCATGATATCGGTACGGTTTTGACGATGGTGAAAAATATCGCTTGCGTAAACGAGATTTTGCATTATCACCCGGGAGCGAATGTCTCCGAGGAATGGTTGGGCGAGAAATACGCTTGTCCGATCGAGTTGGTGGGGCATGGTGACTTGCCGCACCGAGTCTTGAAGAAACACCAACACGAATAATTCTTTTTTTCACGAATAACTCTATTTTTATGATACCACAAATCATTTGCTGGATAAGCTTGCCGGAGATCGGTTATATCGTAGGTATTGCCGTAATCCTGTTCGGATGTAAGGCCGTATCGCAAAAACCCGTTCATCAGTAAGAAACAAAAAGATTCTTTGGATGCTGACTATCCTGTTCTTGAATTGGATCGGGTTGTTGTGGTATTATTATACATTTTATATGAAAGAAAAATGAAGGATATGAAGATATTGATAACCGGAGCGAGTGGTTTTATCGGCGGTTTCTTGGTAGAGGAGGCGCTTCGCCGTGGCTATGAGACGTGGGCGGGTATCCGTGCGGGTAGCAGTAAAGCGCGCATCTGCAAGATAAGCGGATTCATTTCATCGACTTGAAATATGGCGATCAGGAAGCGCTTACGGCTCAACTCTCAGACTTTGCCCGTGAGCATGGGGCATGGGATTATGTGATCCATAACGCCGGGTTGACGAAGACATTGGATAAGCGAAACTTTTTCCGTGTGAACGCCGAGAATACGCATCGATTTATCGAGGCTTTAGCCGCCGCCGGCTGCAAACCGAAGAAATTCCTCTTGATGAGCAGCCTAAGCAGCTATGGGCGAGGCGACGAGAAGACTTTCCGCCCGATACGCTTGGACGATCCGCAGCGGCCGGACACGGCTTATGGCCAAAGTAAGCTAGAGGCGGAGAACTACATCCGTAAACAAACCTATTTTCCTTACGTGATCTTGCGGCCTACAGGAGTATACGGGCCGGGTGAGAAGGATTATTTCATGGAAATACAAAGCGTAAAGTCGGGACTCGATTTCGCCGTAGGTGCTATTCCCCAGCGAATCACGTTTATCTATGTAAAAGATTTAGCGACCGTGGCCTTCCTTTCCCTTGAGAAAGAGGAGATAGAGAACCGGCATTATTTTGTAGCCGACGGAGATGTCTACACGGATGAGTCTTTTGCCCGTATGATACAAGATATCTTAGGAAAGAAGCGGGTATTGCATGCCCGTATACCGCTGGAATTGGTGCGTATCGCTTGCCACTGTTCAGAATGGATCGGTAAGTTGTTGAAGAAAAGTATGACGCTAAATAGTGATAAATACATCATCTTGAAGCAGCGTAACTGGATTTGCGATGTCACGCCTCTTCAAGATGATTTAGGTTTTATCCCGGCTATCCTTTACGTAAAGGCTTGGAAGAAAGTATCGAATGGTATAAAAAGGAGGGGTGGTTGTAAGAATCACTCCACCTTCTCGATCTTACCGAGCCCATTACCTTTTTGGATATCTTGGGGATCTCCTTTGTATTTTTTACGGAACCGCTACCGGCTATCTCTGCCTTGATTTTGTTTACGACAAAGGCTTCTATGTCTCCACTACCGGCAATCTTGCACTCAAGCTCATCCATGGTACAATCAAAAGCACGTACTGTACCGCTACCGGCGATCGAGAAATTCAGCTATGCCTACGGTTCCCCAGAACGATCGTGTTAGACCCGGCCATATCCCCGTTTAATTCCTCACAATACACTTTATGGCTAACGAAATCTCCGCTACCGGCGATCTCTATCTTTAGGTTTGTAAAAGAGGCCGTGTCGTGGAATTGGATAATCCCGCTACCGGCTAATCCAGCCTCGAACTCCTCGGCTTGTAGAGGGGAATTTATATTTACATGGGTACTGCCTGCCGCCGCTAGTTTCTTTAGATTGCGGGAGTTGGCCGTAACCATGAACTCGGTCGGACGGAAATTCGTATGTTTCCTGAATTCTTTTTTCGGACGGATCTTAAGCTTATGGTTCTCTACATTAAACTCATATTTCTCGAAGATATTCCGGTCTGTCTTTATTTCCAAACCTTCAGGAGCGTCGGATTGCGTGTAATTCACGACCATGCCTCCTCCCTCTAACTCAAGACAGTCATACTCGAAACCGGGATGTTTTCCGTGGTGATATTGCCGTCTCCTTTTATGGTTTGTGTAGGGATACAGCCTGTCGTAGAGAGGATCACCAGCAGACATAGGTATATAATTCTTGTTTTCATTCTTTTACTTCTTCTACGGTACCTTTACCGATTATTCTCTGTTGAACTGCTGTCGGGCCTTTGTAACGGATATTTCCTTTACCGACTACGTTGGCCTTTAAATTATCGGTAGCATGTACTTCCGCTAAGCCATTGCCTGTTACTTTTGCAACTTAGCTGAGGAACCGCTAACCCAAAAGCGTGTATATCACCACTGCTGACGATACTGTAGTCTCCTTCTTTCGCATTACCTTTCTTGATCGTTATAGAGCCGGAGCCATCGATATCACATTCGATCTTGTCGGCTTCCAGATGATTGACAACCATATTTGCGCTACCGGATACATTCAAATCCAGTTTACCGACCGTAACTGTCTCTTTCAGTTGCACCAAGCTATTGGCGTTCGCCTTAATAACGGTCTCGTCTCCGGTAAGCGGACTGTTTACCATGAAGTTGGCATTTCCGGAAACTTTGCGGCGGCAAGCCATTTAGAATTCGTCTTTACGATAAACTTCGTGAAATGATCTACCTTCGCTCCTTTGAAAGCGATGGTTAAGAACACGATCCTTCACCTCGATATTGACATAGGGATGAAGATTCTGGTCTACGGTAACCTCCACGGTGGAAGGATCATCGGATTGCTCGTAATTGAAATCAATTACGCCATCCACCTTAATCTCGTTATAATCGGCGACAGAAATCTTTTTCGAGGTCAATTTACCATCGCCTTTTTACATGATCTGCGGCCCAACCGGTAGTGACCCATCCTAGGAAAAATACCATTAATAAGATAGCCTTTGTTTTCATAAGTATCGTTTTTGTGATTCTACTTTTTAATTTAGACTCTATAAATAAAGAGTTGGTTACAAAATAGCAAGAAAAAAGCTACCGGATATCACATCGAGTAGCTTTTTAAATTTGATAATGTGTGTATTTTAAAAATAATGTGTGTGTTCGATCAATTCGCACCTTGGATGGAGCCAGAGCCGGACTTTGATTTATGCACGCTCGCTGGGCCTTTATAGCGATGTCTCCACTGCCCGAAACCGATAGGTTCATGTTATCTTTGGCATAAACACGGGCATCTCCGCTACCGCTTACCGAGCAACTCAAATCATTGACAGATAAGTCGTATGCTTTTTATATCTCCACTGCCCGATACGGAATAGCGGGCCTCGTCCGCCTTACCTTTCAAGGTGATGTCTCCGGAGCCTGAAACCTTGCTGGTAAGATTCTTGCAGTCCAAATCTTCAAAAACCAGATCGCCGGAGCCGGATACCGAGAACTCACCTAATCGTAATTTCACGTTATGTGGGAACTTTACGTCGCTGGAGCCGGAAATCTTGATTTCCAGTTGATCCTCGGAAAGCGTTCTGCGCCTCAAAATCCATCGGGCCGGAAGTCTTTAAGTATTTCAGAGTCTTCGAGCTTCCTTCGATTACATACTGGGTCGGTTTGATACGGGTCCCGTCTTGTATGCGGATAGCTAACCGTCCGTTATTGATTTGATCGAGAGGGAATGGGAATAGATTCTCGTCGATCGTAATTTTCAAGGAAGCGCTTCGTCCATGCGTATATTTTGAATACCGGAATTTCTTGTTGCTTCTATTTCCCCAAAAATTATTGCCGGAATATTCGATATTTCCACCCAGTTCGATCTCGCTATAGTTATCTACCGATATCTCTTTCGTAATTATATTCCCATTTCCTTCTACTTTTACTAGCCTCTGCCCATGAAGGCACAAAAGATGAGGGCTATTACCGCTACTAATTTTGTTTTCATCGTTCGTATGTATTAAATGTTTATTTGACTTTGTTGATCGAGCCGGAGCCCATGATAGACTTACTGATCTCCGGATCTCCTTTATAATGGATCTCGCCACTACCTACGATATTAGCATCCAAGATTTGCGTGGCATATACGCTGATCTCGCCGCTGCTGGCGATATTACACTCTGCTTTTACGTGCTTGGCAGTCAAAGGCTTTAATCTCACCACTTCCCGCTACATTGAATGAGGCACGATCTACGGTTCCTATTACCTCGATTTCCCCGCTGCTGGCGAGGCTGCAAGATAGGTTGTCCAGCTGTATATCCTTGGCGATGATATTTCCGCTACCGGCCATGTTACATTCAAGCTTGTAACCTTTTTACGGGGCCTCTCAACTCAACGTTTCCACTACCGGCCATATTGATCTCCATCCGGTTTACTTTCGTCGGTTTGCTGATAATGAAACTGCCGGAACCTACCGTATTCAACTCTTTTAGTTCCTTGAGTTGGATTTTATCTTGTAGACGGTCGGCCTCAAGTCGTAGGAGTTACATTATTAAAACCTTTCTTGATAGATTTCGGATAGATCTTTAACGTACCGCCTTCTACTTCGGTCACGAGGTAATCAAATAAGTTCTCATCGATCGTTACGGATAGATAAGGCGCTTTATCCGACTGTTCATACTGAAATCAGCGGAGCCAACGAACGTAATCTCGTCGTAATCGCTAATCTTTATCTCCCGGGTTTCCGGATTTCCATTTCCATCGATACGTCGGTCGGCGGCGAATCCGCAAACTGCGATCATCTGTATGCAGAATATAAAAAGTGATACTCTCGTCTTCATCGTCTTTAATTTTTTAGGTTCTTTTCTTAATAGACGAGCGAGTATCTGTAAGGGTTGCAGAAATAAGGGACTTTTTTCGAATAAGGATCAATTTATTCCGATTCTATCTAAAATGATTTCCCCTTATCCTTTTATTGAAGATAAAGCGGGATTTCCTTCAGTTGGTCGATGGATAGGCTATCTCCTTGATTGAAGGAGGATAACGGAAATCTCTACATACTGTAGTACTTTCTCAGAAACCTTCTCTTTTTCCCAGCGAGAGTAAAGTACTACATTTCGTTAGCTCTGGTTTTAATAACGGAGGAAGCACATAGAATGAAGAGAAATCTTTTTACGCTTGTTTCGCCAAACGTTAATTCAAGCGTGAAATCTACCGCATCGATTGTATCCGAGTTATTCCCGATAAAGAAGAACAGATTCTTCACCGTGTTGATATCCAAAGAGGCTAAGGCCGCTGAATCTATTTGAAGCGTATATTCGGCCTGTTGAGGGAATTCGTATCCTTTTTCTCCCATCCCAGATAAACAGCGTGAGGTTAATTGGGATGTGCTCCCATCATCCTTCAGTATTAAGGCATCTTTCTTTCCACGTTTTAAGTTTTGCCCATGAATGCTACAATCTTTCAATGTCGCTGTAGTTACATCCAGATCTTCTTCGTAATCGGCTATATATTTAAAACCGGAGTCTTCGTATTGGTTGAAATAATATCCTTTGGGAATGATAGCTTTCGCTAGGGCGGTAATCTTTTAAGATCGATAGATTTTCTTTTCTTGCCTTTTAATGAGGCGTCGAGAAATGCGGATATATAGGTTTGGGGCGATCTTGCGTTGACCCTCACCGTCCATTAAAGGGGTCAGATTGAGGAGTGCCGAATAAAGGGAAGGGCATATCTTTTCCGCCCCCATGCGGTGTTGAATTGTCCATGATTGGCCGCATAGATATATAATACGGACTTGAAATGGAAATTGTATCCGTGAAGTGAAGGTTGTTATATTTTCGGCTTCCCTGCCATGGAAAAACACATCTTGATCATACCCTCCCTGTAAAAAGTAGATAATCGATATTCTCCAGCTCCAAAGGCTTATCTTTGTGCATGCTATAAAAAATGCGGTTGGAGCGATCTCTACGATTCCTTTGATGGAGAAATTGAAGTTGAAACTCTGATTGGCATCCAGCAATACGTAACTTAGAAACGAAGCACAACAGAT
>VOFK01002250.1_pt1 | contig 20904 bp, 34 predicted proteins | sample 5384121 | NCBI WGS metagenome assembly VOFK01 (sample SAMN12384730, study PRJNA508395) | human gut metagenome | isolation source: healthy gut J | host: Homo sapiens | reverse complement strand
TAAGACCCGTATCCAGCCGCTTTACAATATTTATTGGTAGGTCTGGCATTATGTCTGTTTTACAGCTTACTACTCTCCTTCTCCGAACATATCGGTTTCAACCCGGCATATTTAATATCGGCTGCATTAACCATTATGTTGGAGGATACACATGTTTGGTATCAAAAGAAGAAACCTGCACTGACCATGTCCGGGATTGTTGAGCATCCTTTACCTTTTATATCTTTATTCTCATTCAGCTGGAGACCTTCGCTTTACTGGCAGGTAGTTTGGGATTGTTCTGCATTCTGGCATTAGTAATGTACTTCTCTAAAAAGATAGACTGGTTCAATGAATAGGAATGCCTGGATGGCAATATAAACAAGTCTTCAACATGGTGACACTATCCCATTGTTATGGTGTCACTATATCTGTGTGATGGTGACACTTTATGACAGCAGGATAGTGTCACCGGCGATTTGACCGTCAATACAACCACCCGATCACTATACGGCACAAAACATCACCGCCGATAATTCCTACTAGTGCAACTGTCCACAACTGCCAGCTCTTCAGGTTGCAAGATACCTTCAATGCGTTAAACATCCATACAAGCATAACGATCAGAAAGGGTAATCCCAGCAACGACAAAACCACCGCTTGCAAGAAATAAGGTTGTGCCAGCAGCTTTTCGGGTGACATGTTCATATCCATTTGAGACAACATTCGCATAGGCGGCAATAAACTAATTAAATTCATCACCAGTAACGGTAACTGGGCAAACAGCACAGTGCCCAACACATCTACTATACGAATGTGGGAATGTGACAAAAAAAACACCTCAAGAAAGAACAGTAACGCAGGAATCAGCCACGATCAAATGCTCCGCCAAATAACACCACCAAGCCGGATTGGGGAGCAGGACCGAAATGAAGCAATCCGTGATAATGATAACCGGATATCCAACAGATCCACGTAAAACAGCCAGACCTAAAACTCCCAGCCCAATGCTTTCATACCGGCAATCCGAATGAACGGTTTACGATTTGTTCTATTACCTTATTTCCCATCATACATCCATTTTTTGTTAGTTTTCGATTAAATCATCCAATATATTTCGAACAGTAGGGTAACTGACTCCTATATTTTTTGCCATATCTTTCAAACTGCCACTCGATTTTACAAAGTCGAGTACAACTGCTGTTCGCTTTCCGACAGCCGTGCCAGCAGAGGCAGTTCAAAATTACCACAAACCTCTGTATTACACTCTTCGCAAAAACAACCGGTTCACTCTCAAAGGAGCATCACATGCCGGGCACTGTAATGGTAAACGCTTCTTTATCTCCCCATATTACTTTGGTTTCTTTATAAATGAACTGACAGAAGATATTAAAATGGTATTCACAGGTAACGAAGGATTAGTATAAAACAAAGTTGCTGTTGCTGATCCGTCACATCACAATCTTTCAAAAACATGATTCATACGATCGATCAGAAGGAATCTGGCAGCAGGACAAGCCTTCTTCAATAGTTCCGCATCTTCCACGGAAACTTGAATGTCAGTTTTCCCTGTACAATCAGAACGGGTACTTTCAAAGCAGCAATAATAGTCTGAGGGATTATATTTGTACCATGAAATAAGGTATGGCTGAACAGAAGCACGAAACAACGATTGTAAATACACAGGAACATCCGTCACCTCTTTACCACCCTTCAGCGACTCATTAATGGAAGCCACTTCTTTCAGCATCGCTTCAGGTAACTTCTGAGCGGCAACCTGAATTTCTATCAATTCATAGCCGGACGCCCGGCTCCCCGCCAACGAACAAATCCCTTTACTTTCGGACGGTCGCCCCTCAAGCCAACATACCAATCAACGAACCTTCGCTATGACCAACTACCGTAATACCGGTGAAACGACGGTCCTTTGCCAAATAATCAATCCATCCGGTCACATCATTCACGTAATCTTCAAAACGTATTTTACCTCCTCCCTTTCCGGCAGCAGCACTACTTGCTATCCCCCGCTTATCAAAACGCAAAGATGCGATGCCATTCTTCGCCAAACCTTCAGCCAGAAACTTCAACGAGTTATTCTTCATGTTACCAACTTAGCTGAATTTCCATCCATGTCAGTTGGTCCCGAACCAGCTATCAATAATACTATTTCCCTTCATCAGGAAGCAGCAGGCTTTTTATATCCCCCTCTTTTGTATTCAAGACTACTGCTTGCTCTTCCACAGGAAGAATCTGAGCCTGACATAAAAAGCTACACAAGGATAAGAAAAGAGCTAAAGTAAGAGAGATACACTTCATATGATTTACATTTAGATGATTTAATTTATCACAAAAGTAATCACAAAAACGAATAAAACAAAAATAATTATTTGAATATAATTAAATCTATATTTAGTATATTCAATACTAATTAATTTATAGTCACTTTTGTGAGTTATATAAGACGAATATTTAAAAAGAAATCATATGTTCCACACTTTTTCATATTTGAATATTGTTTTTAATGATTAAATAAAATAATCCGGTTTCTTACTACCCTGAAACCAACATTGACATAGCCTTGCGTACCCGTTCTTACGACATCCGATTTTTTCGCTGCGACAATCATCACGGTCAGAGTCCCAACTACCACCTTTGACAATATACAAACCATCTGCGTTCGTGGATGAAGTCCATTCCAGCAACTGCCCAGAAGTCAATACCTCCCACAAGCACCTGTGGTTTGATTGCCGTAACCGTATATGATTTATAAATACTTCACGGTAGAACAAATATAATATGGGACACTGATCTTCCGATTAATGCCCCATTTTTTTTTATAATTCCGCTTATATTATTATATTTCTTGTTTCATCCACACAATCGGATAGCTAAATCTCTTTTGATAGCTTCCATTTCCGCACTATGCCACATTTCATGTTTGAAGCTCCATGCCAGTGCTTCATACTTTACTTCTGCTACCGGATGTTTAAACGGAAGAGGTTCCAAACAATCGGATAAGATATCATCATTTAATGTTTCCAAGCTACTGATACAAATTTGGTGAACAATCTCAAACTCTTCTTTTAATTTAAGTACGGGAATCATATCTTTTTCTATAGAACGGTGCATGGTTCCCATTCCATTAAATATTCTGTTATATTCTTTAATAGGCAACAGCTCTCCTACTTTCTTATTTACTCCTGTCACAGCAGTCATAGTATGAAAATTCTGCGAAACCAATAAATGTCCCACCTGCCAGATGAAATTTGAATCCGTACCCTCGGGAATCACATACCATAAATCTTCCGGCAATTCGGACATCAAACGTTTCACAAAAAGCGCGAGCCTCTATCATCTGCTCTTTTAAAAATTCAATTTTACTCATAACTATATGTTTTTAAATTATACATATAGTTAGGTGAAAACACACATGAGGTTTGTGACAACTTACAGCAAAAAATCTCTCCCAATAATTTTTTTCGAGGCAACTCTTTTTTCAAATTTCCGGTATAAATCTGCCAGCCTCATCATTCTCTGCACTATTGCGTATTCCTTATCCATATCAATGGAATGTACCGGTTTACAAATACGACACTTTACAGGTACCACCGGAATTATACAACGGACAGGTATCATTCATAAAAAGAGTGATTTTTTTAATTGAACGGTTATAGATTTGCCGTACATTGCTTTCTTTCAATTCCAATACCGCACTGATTTGCCGATAGGGCAACCCTACATTTTCTCTAAAGATAAAAAAGTCAGTCGGGCATCATCATTCAGACAATGATTCAGAGCAGTAATACACCAGTCGCATCTTTCCTTTATCCATTCCCGCTTTGCCTCTTCCTCACCGGAATATTCGATTTCAGGCAACGAACGGAAATATTCTACCTCGGTCATCTTCATCTGCCTTTCACCTTCCCGCATACCTGCCGATGGTACGCCGGGCAATAGTATATATCCATGTAGAAAGTTCCGAATCGCCTTTAAAACTATGGAAACTTTTGCAAAGTTCATACCACACTTCCTGCGCCGCTTCGCGGGCTATTTCTTTATTCTGAATCATCCGGTGTGCAATCGTGGAAATCATATTCCCATATTCTTCCACCAACCGGTTTACATCCATTTCCATTACAGAGTAAACAAAATGTCTAAAATGTCTTTTTCAGATACACCATATCTACCAAAAATGTTGTTCACCGTCTTCATACATAGGGTGGTCATAATTGTCGGTAAAAAGTTCTCTACCCGATGAGAGATGGTGAAGACCACAATGTTCGTAGAAAGATCTCGTAGAAGGCACATCTCCCGTTCCAACCAACATTTCAGAGCACCTCCCTTGATAATGTTCAAATAAAAATTGAATCAAGCGTTTACCGTATCCCCTGTCGCTGGAAAAAAGAGATCGTAGCTATATTCTTAATTTCGTAAATCCCCTCCCCTTCACAGGTGACGACACAGCACGCTTTCAACCCGTCATCATACAGGACAAACATATCACCACGTTCCAGATAACGGTCGATCATACTTTCCTGTTCATCAGCCAGCAGCAACAGTTCCAAAAACTCTTTTTTATCAGAAATTACTTTTTTTATCTCCATATTGTAAAACTTTGAACATCTTATCAGTATCTTGCAAAGGTATAAAAATTCACCTGATAAACAATTTCTCGAAAGTATATCTTGAGAACCGGTCCAGCCGGTCCCTGCTCTGATATAAATGCTGAAATTGAGAATATCACATTCTAAGAATATACAGATACAATCAGACAATCGTCCAAATCAATAGAAAAATAATACAATGCGTTTGTTTTCTCCTATTATTATCGTTTACTTTGTTGGCAAATTTTAATCGTAGAATCATGAAAAACCTGTTATTAGCAGTCTTGCTCTTTTTGCACAAAAACACAGCTGTTGCACAAGGTACCATAGAAGATTACCGCCGCGCTTACTCATCAGGAGAAAAATTCAGTGCCAACAAAGTATTCTATTCCAATGTGAATCCGGAGTGGATTGATGAAACACATCATTTCTGGTATGTGCGAAATACTCCCGAAGGACGTCTCTATGTATTAGTGGATGCCGACCATAAAAACAGGAAAGACTTGTTCGACCACAAACTTATGGCAACGGCTTTAAGTGAAGCATCAGGACGTAAAATAGAATCGACTTCTCTTTATCTGGATCGTCTGTCAGTCAATAAGAAGTTGGATACACTACGTTTCGTCTTCAACAATCATCGATGGATGTATGCCATCAACACCAATCAGCTGACAGACGAAGGCACTCTGCCGGCTCCACACAAACAACGCCACTGGATGGAAACTGACGACGAAAAAACAGCAACTCCCCAGTCTCCTCTCCTGACAGGGAAATATGTAGCATTCACTAAGAATCATAATATATATGTAAAGGAAATAGCCACCGGAAAAGAAAGACAGTTAAGTCTCGACGGTACTTTGGGAAATTATTACTCAGCCTATATCCGTTCGTCTCCCGACAGTAAAAAGTGGCTTCCTGCAAGATCCGCCCGGTAGAAAAACGCTATGTATATTATGTTGAATCCTCCCCTGCCGACCAACTTCAACCTAAACTCCACAAACAAGAGTATGCCAAACCGGGAGACGAACTTCCATTTAGGATACCCTGCATTTACGAAGTAGAAACAGGACACGGTGTGATTCCATCAACAGATTTATTCTCTCAACAATATTATCTTACGAGTCCCGAATGGAATAAAAGACAGCCAATCCGTTACCTTCGAATACAACCAACGCGGCCATCAGGTTTACCGGGTATTGGAGCTTTCGGCTACAACAGGAAAAGTACGTCCGTTAATAGAAGAAACAAGTGATAAATACGTCAATTATTCCCGCCATTTCCGCCACGACTTGCAAGATGGAAAACGGATGATATGGGATGAGTGAACGTGACAACTGGAATCATCTGTATATGTATGATCGCACCACAGCCCAACCTGTTCATCAGATAACCAAAGGCGAATGGTATGTACGTGATATTCTTCGTGTAGATGAAACGAACCAACTTATTTATTTTTCGGCAAATGGTGTACAGGCCAATGAAGATCCCTACCTGATCCGTTACTATCGTATCGGCTTCGATGGCAGAAATCTCACTTGTCTCACTCCGGAAGAAGGAATGCACAACGCATGGTTTTCCAAAGATATGCAATATCTGGTCGATGTATATTCAATGGTAGACAAAGCCCCCATAGCCGTACTCCGCAATGCTGAAAACGGAAAAGTCATCATGCCACTCGAAACTGCCGATATCAGCCGTTTGATAGCGGAAGGCTGGAAAGCCCCCTGAAGTATTCACAGCCAAAGGACGTGACGGGAAAACGGATATGTGGGGGAATCATCATTCGTCCCTCCAACTTCGACCCCGCCAAGAAATACCCCTGTTCTGGAATACATCTACCAAGGTCCCGGCAGCCAATACGTCCCCAAGAATTTCATCCCCTATAACTATTATATGAGTGGTATTGCCGAACTCGGTTTTATTGTTGTAATGGTAGACGGTATGGGAACTTCTTTCCGTTCACGCAGTTTCGAAAACGTGTGCTACAAGAATCTGAAAGATGCCGGGTTACCCGATCATATCGCCTGGATAAAATCTGCAGCCCAAAAGTATCCTTATATGGATATAGATCGTGTCGGAATATATGGTTGTTCCGCAGGTGGACAAGAATCAATGACAGCAGTACTGTTTCATCCGGACTTCTATAAAGCAGCATATTCAGCCTGCGGTTGCCATGATAACCGCATGGATAAAATCTGGTGGAATGAACAATGGCTGGGATACCCCATTGGGGAGCAATATAAAGAAGGATCGAATGTTGAAAATGCCCATCTGCTTAGCCGTCCGCTAATGCTGGTAGTAGGTGAAATGGATGATAACGTAGAGCCGGCTTCCACCATGCAGGTAGTGAACGCTCTGATCAAAAGCTAATAAAGATTTTGAATTAGTCGTCATCCCCGGAGCCCATCATACGATGGGAGAAAGTTATGGTGAACATAAACGCTATGATTTCTTCGTGCGCCATCTGCTAAATACAACTCCACCGGGATGGAATGAAATAAAGTAGCATCCGTCTTCACTATGGATTATCAGGCGCAAATGAAGTCCTGTTTGTTTTCATTTGCGCCTAATAACAGAATTGCCCTTGACTGATCAGCTGCCTTTCCTATGCTCCAGAATCGTATCTATATTTTCTAAAGCCCAGCCAACCAACCATTCAAGCTGAGGCATTAAAAGTTCCTCCTGTATCTGTCCGGTAATACTCCACCCGGGGAGGACCTTCTGCATATATTTTCCGTTCAACCAAGCCGTCAGATTCAAGCGTACGAAGAGTAACAGTTAACATCCGCTGTGAAATATCCTCTATCGTTTTATGAATATCACTAAAACGCATCGTGCCATTGGCATTCAAAGTAATGAGTACCAGCATCGACCATTTTTGTCTCCCCAAGCGGCATATAACATCTCTTTACGGGACAATTCCCTGTCGGGTGAAAGTTTTTCATCTTTTAACGTTTTATATATTGTTGAGTTTCAGCAATAGTTACTTCCATGTAACTTCCTTATTCTGAGGTTCGTTCTTGTATTTCTCAATCAAGGTAGATACATTTGCATCACAAAAAAAGTAATAAACTTACTAAAAATAACTATTGTTTCACTCTAATAATGATGATTATGGCAAAGAAAAAAGTAGCAGTTTTAGCAGTTAATCCGGTAAATGGGTGTGGTTTATTCCAGTATTTAGAAGCTTTTTTCGAAAACGGCATTCCATATAAAGTATTTGCCGTATCGGATACGAAAGAAATCAAAACTAATTCCGGAGTTACCCTGACAGTAGATGATGTAATAGCCAATCTAAAAGGACATGAGGACGAATTTGACGCACTCGTATTCTCTTGCGGTGATGCAGTACCTGTATTCCAGCAATACGCAGACAAGCCTTACAATGTAGACTTGATGGAAGTCATCAAGACCTTCGGAGAAAAAGGAAAGGTGATGATCGGGCATTGTGCCGGCGCCATGATGTTTGACTTTATAGGTATAACGAAAGGCAAAATAATAGCTGTTCACCCGCTAGCCAAACCGGCAATTCAAAAATGGAACCGCCACGGATGAAAAATCGGAAATAGATGGGCAACTTTTTACTGCACAAGATGAGAATACGATCTGGACAATGTTACCAAGAATCATAGAAGCATTGAAATAACCCCTGGCAGTACATCTTAGAAGAATTCTACACAAAAGAAGAATGATTCATGCAATTGATTATTAAGTCATTCGTTCCTTTAAAACCAACGGCCCGTTGCACACCGAGAAACGGGTCCTGGTTTTTAAACCAACAGGGTGTTGGTTTAAAAGGGAAAAACAATACTCATATATAGTATTAAGAACCAACGACTTACAAAATCCGCTTCCCCACTCACCAATTTTCCCAATCCGTTCGTCAATAAAAAAACACAACAATGAGCAGGTAACTATTGATAAAAAAAACAGATAGTACCCATTCCATACACCTACATATGGCGATTACTCTCTATAGTTTAAGAAAAAACTGCTGTCACTCCTTCTGTTTTTCGTATCAAAATAAAGAATAACGGACTATTACAAAAAAAAATAGTAAAAACATTATTATCTTTCAAAAGTTTGTATATTAGCGACCTGAATATTTGAAAAGAAAAACGATACACATGCAACGTATCTAACCTTAGGTATAAACAGTATATGAACAAAGAGAAACAAGGATTTAGCGCATTTTTACTTCATTTTCTAGAACGATTGAACAGTGATAAAACTATCGAAGCAAAAATCACAGAATCGCTAACTGATATTTGTAAATACTATGGGTTTAAAATTGTCGGTTTTGCAAGCCTCCTTGTCGAGTCAGACAGCAAAAGAAGAGCGCCGGGAATACATTAATATTATGCAAGAGAATACAGATTTGCTGTTACAGTTAATATCAGATATTCTGATCTATCAAAAATAGACGGAACTCTTGAATTCACGATGGACCATCTCAATGTCAAGAGCTTCTGTGAGGATATTATGCGCAATTACGACATAAAGGAGGACAAGGCAGTACCCGTTCTACTTGCTTCCAACCTTCCAGATTACTGCATTTATACAGATAAGAAACGTTTAATGCAGGTTATCACCAATTTTCATCAACAATGCTCTCAAATTCACCAGTGAAGGTCAAATTCTTCTTTGAATATCATCTGAACGAAAATAGTCAGACAATCGAATTTTCCGTGACAGATACAGGGATGGGCATCGCTCCGGACAAAAAAGAACATGTATTCGAGTGTTTTGTGAAATTGAATTCTTTTTTCGAAAGGAACGGGCTGGGATTGTCCATCTGCAGAAGTATCATAGATCATCTCGGCAGTCATATCGGGGTAGAATCCGAACAGGGAGCCGGTTCTCGCTTTCGGTTTACGCACCTATACAACATAAAAGATGAAATTTTTAGTTAATATTTTCATTTTATCATTTTTTGAAGGGATATTATCGTTTTTCAGATTGTTTTTACTACTTTTGTCCATATCAAATCAACCATTAATTATTAAATCGAGCACAAACAGACCTCTTTTTATGAATATAAAAAACATCTGCTACTGTTTTTTCTATGTTTCGTATCTATTACCCCTATTTTAGCGCAAAGAGACCACATAGATATCTCAAATTACATTTTGTGTATCAATTCCTATGCAGAATCTGCTCCATGGAGTAATCGGATGATCTCCGCTATATCAGAATATGTACAAAAAGTTCCCCAATTAACTTTATATGCGAACATATGAATATGCTAATGATTGATACCGATACCACCTTGAAGGAATTCAAGAATCTTATTCAGGAAAAAAATAGTAAACATCATCCACGCGTTTACTGGTATTATTGGGTAATTCAGCTCTATTGCTGCGCGACGAATATAGAGAACTATGGGGGATATTCCTATCATGTATTATGTTCGGAAGAAAACTATATAGGCTCACAAGAAGTCTATATATGCAAGCAACCGATTGTAAAAGCCGACTGTATACCACTCTCTCAACTGGCCGATCCATACAACTTGGTTCATTTATACTCTAACCTCTATCTTCAGGAAAACATACAACTAATATCTCATATAGTCCCCGATATGAAGAAATTTATATTTATCGGGGATGAACGGCAAATCAACCAAACCCAATAGCATTGAGATACAGAGCAAGTTGAAAACCATGAATCCGGACATCGAATATCAGTTCATCACTCCGAAGAAATGGACAACCAACCAATTACTGGATTCATTGTATTTTATCGATCCGAATACAACAGGAATACTATTTGCTTCCTGGCTCTATAAAAAAACTAAATTTGCGGGAAATACATACTTAGAAACTTCTAATGCCTACAAACTTATCGTGACAACCAGCGCCCCTATTTTCACCCTCAATATGGCCGACATTACCGAGGAAAACGGAGGTATGATAGGTGGCTATACTTACAATCAGAAACATTACAATCAGCAATTGATTCATATTGTCTCCGAAATACTTAATGGAAAGCAGGCACGGGAAATTCCTTTCTATACACCATCGGACGGTGTGCCCATCATTAATTATACTATCTTGCTTCGCATAAAGGATACTCCCCTCCATGTGTCCGCCCAAAACCTGTTTTCTAAACAAAAACCACTCACTTTTTGGGAACAGAACAGGTACTTTATTATAGGAACACTTTTCTTCATTCTATTATTGGCATTATTTTTTTTTCTATCGTATTCATAATCTGAATATCATCAAAAAAGCACAGCAAAAAAGAGATCGAAGCAATGGCAAACTATAAAAGCCTGATTAATAATATGCCTATTCTATATATGCAGGAAGAAGTGATTACTGACAAAAAAACGGTACTCCTATAGAATTGATTTACCGTAATGTGAATGCTCACTTTGAAAAGAAAAATTTTTCCGCAAAGAGAAAGTTATCGGAAGAAAAGCGAGTGAAATATTCCTTGAGTCAATGCCCCCCATTCTTACACTTCACTCAAATAGCTTTGTCTGAAAATAAGATAATAACTTTTCCCTATTATTTCAAGAAAATAAATACTTTCTATGACATTGTGCTCAAAGCGAATCCTCAAAACAAGATGATCGATGTATTCTTGCCTGACAGTACGGAATTACACAGGGCACAACAAAAACTAAGTACTATCAATAATAAGCTAGCCATGTCACTCGATGTGGCAAACATTGTACCCTGAAATGGGATTTGCAAAGCAAAAACAATCCTATGTGACATCAATAAACCGATAGAGCTAAGCACACAAGGCAAAGACATTAATGAAGATCAATTGGCTGTTCCGGACAATCAATATTTTTCCAAGATATTCAAAGAAGACCGAAAACGGGTAGAACAAGCTTATCAGAACCTGATAGAAGGTCATTCGAAAAAAGTGAAAAGAAGAGTACCGTGTGATCAGCACACAAACGGATTTCATAGAATAGAATGGGTGGAAGCCCAGGCAGCTGTTGAAACGCGGGATGAGAACGGCAAACCGTTAACTTTGATAGGCTCCTCACTCGTTATTACCGAACGGAAAAAAAAATGGAAATGGAATTGATCAATGCCAAAGACCGTGCCGAAGAATCTAATCGTCTGAAGTCCGCCTTCCTCGCCAACATGAGTCACGAAATTCGTACTCCATTAAATGCTATCGTCGGCTTCTCCGGCATATTGGCGTCTACCGAGGAAGAAGAGGGAAAAAACAGGAATATGTCAGCATCATCGAAAACAATAATACCTTGTTGCTGCAACTCATCAGTGACATCCTCGACCTATCCAAAATAGAAGCCGGAACATTGGATTTACATTATTCCGATATTGAACTCAATGATTTAATGAAAGATCTGGAAAACAGCTGCCAACTGAAACTCAAGTCGGATACTGTAAAGCTGGAATTTGTAGCTCCTGCAGACCCTTGTTTTGCACATATAGAAAAAAACAGGTTATCCCAGTTAATTATCAATCTTATAACCAATGCCATAAAGTTTACACCTCAAGGCAGCATCCGGTTCGGATATGAACACCAAAACGATGAGCTCTATTTTTTACGTAACTGACACAGGTTGCGGCATCCCCCAGGATAAACAAGAAAGTATCTTCGGACGTTTTATAAAAATTGAATTCCTTTTACACAAGGAACAGGATTAGGGGCTCTCAATTTGCCAGACACTCGTTGATCATATGGGTGGTAAAATCGGAGTGGAATCAGAAGAAGGAAAAAGGGGGCTACATTCTGGTTTACATTGCCTTACAAACAAGCCGAAACAGTAGAAAAAGCCTCTCCCGAAGAAAACACAGACGATTTTCATAGAAAAGGACAAACTGATCATTCTGATTGCTGAAGACAATGAAAGCAACTATAAGTTATTCGAGTCTATTCTAAAAATACGACTACCATCTGATTCATGCCTGGGACGGTCAGGAAGCTGTGAATATGTTCAAAAAGAATATAATCCGCAAATCATACTGATGGACATCAACATGCCCGTTCTGAATGGATATGAAGCAACTAAAGAAATTCGCAAATACTCCGCTAAGGTACCGATTATTGCAGTCACGGCTTTTGCATACGCTTCCGGACGAACAGCAGGTAATGGAAAGTGGTTTCGACGGTTATATGCCGAAACCAATCAATGCCCGTCAGTTGAAGGCACAACTTACAGACATTATGCAAAAAGCGCATTATATTGCTATAAAATGACTAATAATTCAGCCACATCCTGAATGAAGCCATTTTGTCTTTGCTCACCACGATCTTATCTTTGAAAGGTGGTTGCACATGAACAATCGCTTTTCCCAAGAAGTAGGATTCAATACGCTGAATGGCATCAATACAGACCAATGTCTGACGGTTCGTTCGGAAAAAGTGATCCGGGTCAAGTTGTTCGCTCAATCGGTCTAATGCCAGATCAATTAGATACTCACGGTTCTTATGAGTCACGGCAAAGGTGAGCTTATTCTCTGAGTAGAAGTAGGCGATATCACTCACTTGCAAAGTAAAAAGCTTCTCACCACCGGAAATCAGGAAACGGGTACGATACTTTTTCTGTGCTGAAGAAGAAGCTTCCTGTACAACAGAAAGTTGCTGCAATATTTCCAGCATCCGGCTTTCATGGTTGAAATCATGAATATAATTTTTGTCAACCCTTCAAAACGAAGAATAGTCTGCATCAAACGGTCCTCATGGATTGGCTTTAAGAGATAGTCAATACTATTCACAGAGAAAAGCACGTACGGCATATTCATCATAAGCTGTAGTAAAATACAATCATGCTCTCCGGGTGCGCTTGTTCTATAAAAGGAAGGAATTACCATCCGTCAGCTGAATATCCAGAAAGAGAATATCCGGATGAGGATGTTGTCCGAACCATTCTACCGCCTCTTCAATGTTACCGGGCAACAACTGAACTTCCCAATCGGGACGAAGAGACAATAATGTATCCTTAAGCAGACGGGCTGCCGGAATCTCATCTTCTATGATGGCTGCTTTTATTTTATTCATAGAGCAAAGGTATTTTTACGGTAAACTTCTGTAAAGTGTTTTCTACTACTATATCACGATTGCACAACAATCTATACCGGGCAGCAAGATTCTTCAATCCGGTCCCTGAAATTGTTGCTGATTTTTTAGCCTGCATCCGGTTACTGACTACCAGTTCCCTTTCCTTTTTCCAGATAAAACAGTTCAATAGTCATTGGTTTCCCCCATATGAATCACATTATGTTTTATTACATTCTCCGCCAGTAACTGAATCGTAAGCGGGGGGAAGTTGAGCTTCCAGACAGGCTTTCGGAATACGGTTATCTATATGGATGCAATCCCCAACCGTACTCGATGCAAAAAGATATAAGAGTTCAGAAATTCCAGTTCTTCCCTCAATGTTGTCAGTCGTTGATTCTGGCACTGAAGAATATAACGGTACACATCGGAAAGATGCTGGGTAAACAACTCCGCATTTGCCGGATTGTATCGAATTTCCGAAATTAATGTATTCAGGCTATTGAATAGGAAATGAGGATTCAATTGGTTCTGAAGAGCCGTATATCGTGCCGTATTATTCTCTTTCTGCAAGGCAGCCGCTTCTTGCTGCAACTTCAATGTATTCCGCATGGAACGATTAGCCAGCAGCAATCCTAAAATGACAAGCTCTACCAGCCATACAGTAATAAGAATCCGCCATCCTCCGTTGGGAAACGTAAACGGATGGGAAGCTCCTGCCAATAATTTGGCAGTTACCATCAAACCGTAGTTCAGCAAAAAAAACATCCCCATTACGACCATATAGACCGAGACCAGCTTCCAACACCGATGCAGATTCAGCGCATACTGATTGTCGATCCATGAACTTAATCTGATAGTGGTATATCCCAGCACATTAAAAGCCAATATAAAAAATCCCAGTGTACTGACTGAATGTAATATATCAGCAACCCGATCAGAGAAGGTTGCATAATTGATCAGAACAGGAAAAGAGAATATACCCAACCCTGAAAACAGCACTACATATAATAAGGTGTTCAACTTTACATTCATATAGTCGGCTCTTTTCATACAAAGTTAGCGCTTTTTATCGACAATCATATCCGTGAAGAGCTTTTATTAACTCCGAATAGTGTCCTTGTGCCGCAGCTTTGGCCTGCACATAATTCACCTGCGATGTCTGCCGATAGGTTTGCGCATCAATCACCTCCACCACTGAAACCTTTCCTTCATTATAACGTTCTATGGCTTTTTCGCTTCATTTTCTTCTGCTTTGGCCAATGAACTTTCACTTAAACGGACCCGCTCAATGGCTTGTGACAATGCTTTACGTGCCACGCCTATTTTCCAGTTCCACCTGATCCATCACTTTATTCAAATTATCTTCTGCCATACCTATCCGAAAAGAAGAAGCACGTTTCTCACTTTTTACGCTTTCCCCACTCGAAAATGGGTACGGAGACTTTAGCATAAACAGCATAATTGGGGTCCAGATCTTTCTTGAAATTATATCCGGGAGAAGAGTAACTTCCGTCTATACCCACATAAAACTGAGGTTTGAACTGCGAATCATTCAACTTCTTTGTACTCTCGGCCATACGAATCGGTCATAAGCTATTTGGATCTCAGGACGTGTCATGCCGGCAGACAGCCACGTAGAATCTTCGACCACCACCATCGGTATCTGCGAATCCAGCTCCGTATGATGTTCCAGCTGAACGCCAATCATAGAATTCAATGCCATGCGCCCTGTTTCAAAATTACTTTGTGCCTGAAGCAACTGATATTCCGCCTCATTCAACTTTACTTCCGCCATCAGTAAATCTTGCGGATCAACAAGCCCTACCTCCACCCTTTCTTTTGATTGTCTGAACCAAAGCTGCTATAGAGTTACGAAAATCTTCGGCAACAGACACAATCTCCTGCCGGGCTGGCACTCCAATATTGAATATCAGTCTGATAACAAACGGCGTCATTCAAAGCCCTTGCCTGATTGGCAGCCAATGATTGCTGATGCTGTGCCATGCGAATGGATTCCAGCACGCGTCCGCCGTATAGATCGGTTGCACGATAGACAGAGAGAGCCACCATAGTTTAGCTTTGCCTCCCTTCTACAGTTCTCGATAATCCCAAAGAAGGGACGTCCAAAGTCAGTTCCAGCGGATTCTCTGTATACTGAAAATTAGCTGCTCCGGAAAGTTTCGGTTTCAAATCTGCCCGGGCTGATTTTTCCACTTCCACACTGGCGGCTATGTTCTTTTCTGCCGCCTTCAAGTCGTGATTGTAATCCAGTGCCATCGTCCGGTATTTCTCAAGCAGAGGGACTCTGCTGGGCAAAAGCAGATAAAGGTCCCAGAGCAAAGCCGCAAAAACAACAAGCTATATATTCTTATTTTCATCTTTATTTTTCCTTTTACTTTATAAAACATTGAATATAATGCAGGGGTGACAAACAAGGTCAGTCCCGTAGCAAACCTCAGTCCGAAAATAATAGTAGCAGCCATTCCGCCGAAAGCAACATCGAACAATAACGGAACCATACCGAGGATGGTAGTAGTAGCTGCCATCAATACCGGACGAGTTCGGGAAACCGTAGCCTCAACAATAGATGTATACAGATCAATTCCGGTCCGGTGCTGCACATTTATTTCATCAATCAGTACAATCACATTTTTAATTATCATCCCAAGCAACCCCAACCAGCCGGCTATCGGGAAGAACCCAAAATCGAAACCAGTCAAAAAAAGCCCCCACCGCAATGCCTATCAAAGACAAAGGCAGGACACAAAGAATAATAACCGGGTCACGGAAATTACCGAACAGACAAACTAAAAATAACAACCAATGCAAGAAATGCCAGCGGGAAATATTTGGCAATAGCCTGCATCGCCTCCCCCTGATCCTTATACTGGGCATCCCAAAAGAAAGTATATCCTTCGGGGAAGTCGGATATTCTCTATTTCTTTCCGGATTTCTCCGTGTACTTCCGCCATCGTATGCCCCGGTTTCACGCCGCACATTGCAGCCATTGACAACGACGGTTTTATAGGTTCTCACCTGTGGAAATTCCCATGTCGTCTCTACCCGCTCCGTTACCTGCGAAAGCGGAGCCGACCTTTCTCCATTCCATATGGAGAAGTCTCCTAAAGAATTAGCGTCCGTTATATCCATTACCCGATTTCAAAAAGAACGGGAACTTTCTTTTCATTATCCCGATAGACACCGACAGGCAAACCATCATTAATTGACTTCACCGACTCCATCATCGAAGCTTTTGTAATCCCCAATGCTCCGGCTTTCATCGGATCATACACCGGACGAATTATCATCGACATATTTCCCCATTCATTCCGGGCATCCGCAACCTTGGGATTTCGCCTCATCACCTCAACAGCCTGTCCCACCAGCGAATCGAGTACGGCAGGGGTCCGGTCCAAGAAAACGGGCTTCAATCACCGCCTCCGTCAAAGGACTCAACTCGAATTTATTTACTTTTTAATCAACGGCTCCGGATACTTCAACGAAATAGAATCCTGCAAACGGGCATGCAACTGACGGGAAAGTTTCGAAGTCTTGCATTTCACCAGAATCTGTGCATAGTTGGATTGAGGGCCAAAGGAGACGTTTGACAGGTAATAACGCGGCGGAGTGCGCCCTACATAAGTCGAGACCATTTCCGTTTCTTCCTGTCCACGGATATACGCCGCCATATCCATCACCATCTTATCTGTTTCTTCAATCCGTGTCCCTTCCGGGCAGCCACATATCAATGTAAAATACTGCTTATCCAAAGCAGGGACAAAGACCTTCGGAATAAACTTGAAACTCCATGCCGACAACACCAGCATAACGACCATACATCCAATCGTCGCATACCGGTGACGAATCACCCATCTTAATGCAGAACGGAATTTATCATAATACTTGCCTGCAAAAAGAGCCGCCTTAAGTTCGTCGGGTCTTGGCCGACGGACAAACTCCTGTAAAGAACGGAGGTCTGTGTCAGCGCAAAGACCCAACTGAACATCAGCGAAACGCCGATAACTACAACTAAGGATGACAATAACTCGCCGGTAATATGCGGCGAATAATAAATAGGCAAGAAGGTCAGAATCGCAATCACTGTTGCCGCCAACAGGGGCAATGAGGTCGAAAGAACAAGCGCGTAATATAGCTACCCGTTTACGCATCCCCCGCTGCATATTGACCAAGGCCGAATCAGAAACCACAACAGCGTTATCTACCAGCATTCCCATGGCAATGATAATGGCGGCAAGTGACATACGCTGCAATGCAATTCCTTGCGAAAACATCACAATCAACGTAGCAAAAATAGAAAACACCAATCCGCTGCCAATCAGAATGCCATTCTTGAACCCTATGAAGAACAACAGAATAGCTACTACTGTCACAACAGATATGATCAGATTCAAGATAAATCCTTGATTGGCTACCGCCGATTCATAACCCTGGTCATAAATCGTCTGCAACTCAAACCCTTCGGACATTGTTTCTGTAAAACGGTCAATCACCAGTTTCACCGCCTCTGCCATATCGACCACGTTCCCCTGTAGGAATTGTAGAAATAGCAATCCCCACAGCAGGCTGACCGTTAATCCGCATTTTATTGCTTGGAGGTGTCTGATAGCTCTCCTGAACCTCCGCAATATCAGCCAACCGGAAATGTTCACCTGTACGTGATACGATAGTCATATTCCGAATATCATCCAGAGAATAAAAAATTTCCGGTAGACTCAATCCGTATCCTGTTTACACCGGCATCAATTCCTCCGGCATCCACCACTCTATTCTGCGCATCGAAAAGCACGCGAAATATCCGCAGTCGTAATTCCGCCCGTGCCATAACGGAGGGGATTAAGAATAACATCAATCGTTGGAGACTGTACGCCGTAAATCTCGACTTTTTGCCACATCTTTCACTCTGAGCAGCTCATTCTTGATAAGCTTCGCCTGATTTTCCAGTTCCCGGTAAGAATATCCTTCCCCCGTCAGACCATAGAAAACACCCAGCACATCCCCAAAATCATCATTTTACCACGGAAGGACCTGCTCCTGCAGAAGTTTCGACTGCACATCATTGACTTTCCGACGAAGTTTATCCCACAATTGCTGCATCTCGTCTGCCCGGATTTCCTTCTTCACATAAACAGTTATTTTTAGATAATCCTGCCCGATTCTCAGTCTTCAGATAGTACAACTCTCCTAATGACTGTATCGATTCCTCAATACATCCGTCACCTGAGACTGCACTTCGGAAGGAGAAGCACCCGGATAAGGAGTCATCACCAATGCTTGCTTGATAGTAAACGAAGGGCATCTTCCAGTTTTTCCCATTTTGACATAAGAAAACAATCCTCCTCCCAACACTAATACCAGCAGCAGAATAGTCACCGACTTCTTCTGCAAGAAATATTCACCAATTTCATCTTCTATTTACTTTTGAGCAGTAACCGGTTTGTTTTCTTTCTGAGAAATGATATCCACAGGCATCCCGTCCGAAAGAAAACGTAATTTACTCACAGCTACCTGATCTCCTGCCTGCAGTCCACCCTTCACTTCCACTCTTCCATTCGGAAGTAATTCACCTAAAACGACTTTTTTTCTTCCACACTTTCCCTGTCGCATGATCCACCATCCAGACATAATCTCCTTCAGTGGGACGATGATTAAGAGCCGTTTGCGGAACAGTCACCATGGGGACAGATGACAAGGAAGGAAGATCCAGCAAACATTTTCCCTGAGATACCGGCAGGCCATTCCCCTTGTTTATTGGGCAACAATGCCGTCATAAGGAAAAGAAAGGGTATTGCGCGTCGTACTCTTCTAAATCTCTATCACTTTTTTAAGCCGGATATACGACTTCGGGACGAACATCAAAAACGAATTCCTACTTCCTTTCTCCTTCGCTTGAAATGCGATTTCTGAGTCACATACGCTTCTTTATCTTCAACTGAGTGATATCGATAAAAGAGACGACAGACTGAGTTGCTTTCACATCCTGATATTTTTCAATATACTTCCCCTACCTATATCCGTCAAAGGGGCGATCAGCCGTGTATCTTCGAGTTCATTGACGGCTGTTTCATAAGCCCTGGCATGAAGTATAGTCTGCATGCGCTTTTTCATAGGCACTGGCAGAAGTTGTTTTCTCATACAACACTTTGATTCGCTCGAATTCCGCCTTTGCCTGATGATAAAGTCGGCGGCACGTTCCTTACGAATACGAAAATCACGGGAATCGATTTCAGCTATGATATCTCCCCGATGATAGTAATTACCCGCATACACTTCGAAACGGTCAATCGGTCCGCCCACCCGAAAAGAGAGTTCGGTCTCCTTGAATGGCTTTGGCAATAAACGAAAATTCACGCTCGGCAGAAGGGAACATGAATGCCGCTTCCGCCACTTTTACCCGTACAGGCTCGTTTTTCTTCTCTCCTTTACCACACGATGAGCAGGCAGAGACAAAAAAACACATAATGAAAATTTAGTCGTTGTCATTCTATTCTACATTAGTTACGTTGTCAACGGCAACGAAAGTAACGGAAAGAGGAAAAAAAAGAGAAGGAATTTAATTTCTGAAGCGGAAAAAGAGAAAGAGCCCAAACGGAAAAAGAAAAGATGAAAATTAAGCCTTTTTATCCTACTTATGTGTTCCTTACTATCTTTTGCAGTTCGAATACATACCATAATATCAATTTATGACAGAAGAAAAAAAATACATAAAGAACGTCATGGTAGCTGGTGGGCACTAAGTCCGTTACTCGTATTTTTTGCCTCTACCTGGTTACTTCCATTCTTGTTAATGACTTTTATAAAGTACCTATCACCGTTGCTTTCCTCGTCTCTTCCTGCTACGCAATTGCCATCACACGGGGATTGAAGCTCGAACAGCGAATTTACCAGTTCCTCAGTAGGAGCCGCCAACAAAAGAATATCCTCCTGATGATATGGGATTTTCATTGCCGGAGCTTTTGCACAAATAAGCGCCAAGCAGATGGGAGCCATTGATGCAACCGTCAATCTGACACTGCAAAAAAAAAAAAACATCCTCCCTGACAATTACTATTGGCGGTATATTCATAGCCGCCTGTTTCATCTCATTATCCATCGGCACGAGTAGGCACGATTGTAGCCCTTACCCCTGTTGCTGTAGGTCTGGCCGAAAAAGACTGAAATAGCCCTTCCATTCATGGTAGCAGTCGTTGTCGGAGGTTCTTTCTTCGGAGATAACCTGTCATTTATATCCGACACGAATTCATCGCCTCTACCAAAAACACAGGAATGTGTGATGCGCGATAAGTTTCGGGTCAATTCCATGATTGTGGTT
>VOFK01001059.1_pt1 | contig 20954 bp, 36 predicted proteins | sample 5384121 | NCBI WGS metagenome assembly VOFK01 (sample SAMN12384730, study PRJNA508395) | human gut metagenome | isolation source: healthy gut J | host: Homo sapiens | reverse complement strand
CTCAAATTGTACTTCGTTCAGTTACGTATTGCTTCCTTCAGCAGCAGGCTTTTTGTAGTGCAGGTCGGAGACAAAGGCGATGCGGAAGCCCCTCGAAGGCGGCAGGCACGTCGCGATGCGTGAAGTCGTACGTCTTAATGCGGCTGACACGCCGCCTCAGGCCCGGCTTGCAGTAAGACGGATTTCGATGGCGATTTGTACCTCGCTACTGAAGTACCTTTTGTACCGGTGCCCGTTTTCTTTATCTGCTGTTTCTTTTTTACCAAAGCGCCCGCCCGGCTGGCGGCATTACGCAAATCAGACTGGTGGGTGAACATCGGCAGCGAAAGGCGGGCAGGCAACCGATAGTATCGCCAAGCGCGTGCTGTCTGCCTGCATGACTGGCTGCGGCAACGACACGGTAATCATCCGCTTGGAACGGCAGGAAAGACAAGAGCAGCAGAGAAAGAATGGATAATGTAGACTAACTTCTTCATCTAAGTGGGTACAAATATAGGGGTTTTCAAATTTTTGCTGGCAGATGCCAGAACTAAATTGGAACTACGATGAACGAGATTAAACAGATTCACCCTACGCGGTTTCTCGCCGCCCCGCCCAAAGACGTTGACGGGAGCCATCGTCCCGGCATTGCTGGGCGGTGCCCTTGCCTTCAGCGACGGACAGTTCGACCGCACCCCCCTGCTTTAAAGCGCTTCGCACCACGCCTGCGGCATGCGGGTGCCGCCAACTTTATCAACGACCTCTTCGACTTCCAGAAAGGGACCGACCGTCGGGAAGACCGGCTGGAACCGCAACGCGCCTGCGCCGAAAAGGTTGGATTACGCCGGCAGCCATGAAAACCGGCATCGGCATCGCACTGACACTGTCGTGCCTGGCAGGGCTGGCAGTGCTGTTCACCGTCTGGGGGGCAGCTGCCCCACGGAGGCTGAGGAACTGGTGGTGCTGGGCGTGAGGTACGCCTGTTTTGCTTTCCTCTATACCACGCTGCTCTCCCTATCCGGGGGCTGGGGCGACACGTACTGAATTGCTGTGTTCTTCGGCTTCACGTGCCCGTATGCGGCACCGCGTGCAGGCCTATACGCTGAATATGGATGTGGTGGTGCCGCTATCGCTCGTCAGCGGCCTCGCCATAGACACCTTGCTGATGGTGAACAACTATCGCGACCGCGAGCAGGATGCCGAGCGGCAAGGTGTACGCTGGTGGTACGCTACGGCAAGAGTTCAGTGAGGAGGCTGGCTATCTGGCACTCATCGCCGCCGTGCTGCTCTGCTAGTTTTGTCTACACGGGCAAGCTGACTCCGCTGGGGCTATCTGGGCTCCCTGCGTCTATCTCTATATGCACGCGCATTGGCGCAAAATGGTACAGATGGAGGTAGCGGTAAAAGCTGAACAGCATACTGGGCGAGACGTCGCGCAATATGCTGTTCTTAGGATTACTGTTAGCGGTGGCGCTGAATGAGAGGTTAGGGGTTAAGGATTAGCGGTTGACCCTAATCCCTAAACCTTAACCCCTACCTCCCATACATCTGTTCGTAATACTTCTGATAGTCACCGCTGGTCACTTCTTCCACCCACGGCTGGTTGTTCAGGTACCATTCAATGGTCTTGACGATACCGACCTCGAACTTCGTCTCCGGATACCAGCCCAGGGCATTGGTAATCTTTGTGGGGTCGATGGCATAACGCTGAGGTCGTGACCTAGGCGGTCTTTGACGAAGGTGATAAGGTCTTCGTTTATCCAGCTGATGTCAATCGTGCCGTCGGCGGCTTTTTACTTGTTTCTTCAGCACTGCACGGTAACGGGGTTCTTCCTCCATCAAGCGGCGGACGGTGGCAATAGTCAGCTTCACGATTTCAAGATTGGTCTTTTCGTTGTGACCGCCTACGTTGTAGACTTCGCCTTCCACACCCTCGCGGACAACCAGGTCGCTAGCTTTGCAGTGGTCTTCCACGTAGAGCCAGTCACGCACGTTACTGCCGTCGCCATAGACGGGGGAGGTTCTTGCCTTCGAGAATATTCTTGATGATAAGCGGAATCAGCTTTTCGGGGAAGTGATAAGGACCGTAGTTGTTGGAACACAGCGGGTGATAGTGACGGGCATCTTATAGGTGTCGTGATAGGCCGTCACTACCATATCGGCACTCGTCTTGCTGGCACTGTAAGGGGCTGTGCGGGCAGAGCGGGGTTTGCTCTGTGAAGTAGCCTTCGGCACCGCGAGCCGTAAACTTCGTCGGTAGACACTTGATGGTAACGAACGCCTTTGCGCCAAGTGGGATAACCGGACTCGTCCTTACCCGTGACCCAGGCACGGCGGGCGGCATCGAGCAAGTTTTGTGTACCCAGGATGTTGGTCATCAGGAAAAAGCTGGGGATTCTCTATGCTACGGTCTACGTGGCTCTCGGCAGCAAAATTCACTACGTAATCGAATTTATACTTGGCAAACAGTTCGTCGGCAAGCACGCGGTCACAGATGTCACCTTTACAAAGAAGCAACGTTCGTCGTCAATGTCATTGGCAATGGTGCCCAGATTGCCTGCGTAGGTCAGGGCATCCAGTATCACCACTTTAATATCATTATGTTTTGCCAGGATGTATTTAATATAGTTGGCGCCGATAAAACCGGCGGCACCGGTTACGAGATAAGTCTTCATGAGAATTAAAAATTATAAATTAAAAATTAAAGTCAGCGGGCCTTTATAGGAGAACTATTCTCCTTCTCTTTTTGGGGAACAAAGAGTTCATCGCTTCGATTCAGCCAGTTCCATCAGGTATTTGCCATATTCGGTCTTGCCAAGCTGTTCACCCAAGCGATACAGCTGGTCTACATCTATCCAGCCCCTTGCGCCAGGCAATCTCTTCGATACAGCTCGCGCGGAAGCCTTGACGGTTCTGGATGGTGGCGACAAAATTGCTGGCTTCCAGCAGGCTGTCGCAATTGCCGGTGTCGAGCCAGGCAAAGCCGCGGCCGAAGCTCCACTTTCAGCGTGCCCTCGTCCAGATAGAGACGGTTGAGGTCGGTAATTTCGTATTCGCCACGGGCAGAGGGCTTCAAGGAGGCGGCTTTCTCTGTCACGGTGGAGTCGTAGAAGTACAGTCCGGGGACGGCATAGTTGCTTTTAGGATTGGCAGGCTTTTCTTCCAGCGAGACGGCTTTGCCGTTGGCATCAAACTCCACTACACCGTAGGCACGGTGGGGGTCCTTGACGTAATAACCAAAGATGCAGGCACCCTTGTCTATGGAAGCGGCACGCTTCAGCATGGCGGAGAAGCCGTGACCGTAGAACATGTTGTCGCCCAGAATAAGGCAGCCCGGTCCGCCGTCCAAGAACTCTGCACCCAGCACAAAGGCTTGTGCCAGTCCGTTGGGATTGTCTTGTATCTTATAGGAAAAGGACATGCCGAGTTCTTCGCCGGTTCCCAGCAGCTCGCGGAACATGGGTAAGTCACGTGGGTAGAGATAATAAGCACTACGCGAATTCCCGCCAACATCAGTGTAGAGAGCGGGTAGTATATCATCGGCTTGTCGTAGACGGGCATTATCTGCTTGGAGATAGCCTTGGACAACGGATAGAGACGAGTGGCACTGCCACCTGCAAGAATAATTCCTTTCATATTTCAGTTCTTTTTCGGTGATACTTCAAAATGGAGAATAAAATAAGAAGGGAGGACGATGCCCCACGGCTCTACTTGCTATTCGGGCACAAAGATAATGGAAAAATCCGATTCGGCGAAGGCTTAGTTTCATCTTTTTGCTTCATTGCTTTACTTACCCCGGTACATTGTTTTGCTTACTTTAAAGTGTGTAACGGCTGTCACCCCTGATGAAACGGTTCACCAGCGTGTAACGACCTTTACCAAATAGTGTAACGACTACCCAATAGCGTAACGACCTTTACATTAGCATGTAACGGCTTTTACACTACAGCGTAAACAATCGGTAAATACAATCCATTGAAAATAAACAAAACTACATCATCGGTCAGCAAGTTCTATCACCTCCAAATCTTTAAACGTTCCCCCCATCAACCGCAAAGCGTACCATCGTACGCACCTTATGGAAACCTTGAATGCCCGCAGCGCCCGGATTGATGTGGAGTACATCCAACGTCTTGTCATACTTCACCTTCAGTATATGCGAGTGCCCGCTGATGAACAGCTTGGGGGGACGCACCAGAATGCTGCCCCTTGATGGAAGGGTCGTAGTTGCCGGGATAACCGCCGATATGCTTCATCAGCACCTCCGCCCCGTCCACCGTGAAACGGAGAATCTGCGGATAGAGCTGCCTTATCTCCTGCCCGTCAATATTGCCATACACGGCACGGAAGGGACGGAAAGCCGCCAGCTTCTGTGCCACTTCCAGCGACCCGATGTCACCGGCATGCCATATTTCGTCACAGCCCCTCAAAATATTGCAGGTACTTTTCATCCCAGTAGCCATGCGTATCCGATAATAAACCAACTTTCTTTGTCATCTTTCCTTTGTTTATTAAGACAAAGGTAATTATATTTGGGAAAGAAATCAATATGCTAATGTGATAATGTGCCAATATGCTAATTGGCTGCGCACCATCCGCGAATTTCTCTTCATTAGCACATTGGCACATTAATCACTTTAGCACATTAAACTATGGACAACAGATATTTCAAACGTGACATCAGCTGGCTCTCCTTCAACTACCGCGTACTGCTGGAGGCAGAAGACGAGACGTTGCCGCTGTACGAACGCATCAACTTCATTTCCATATATACTCCTCCAATCTGGAAGAATTCTACAAGATACGCGTAGCCGACCATAAGGCCATAGCCACCGGAGCCTCGCAAAGCGATGAAGAGACTATGCAGTCTGCCGCCGAACTGGTAGATGAAATCAACCAAGAAGTCAACCGCCAACTGGAGGAACGTATCCGCATCTACGAACAGAAGATACTGCCCGCCCTGCGGAAACATCACATCATATTTTATCAAAAGCCGCAACGTAGAACCGTTTCACCGCGACTTTGTGCGCAGCTTCTTCCGCGAAGAGATATTCCCCTTTATCTGGCCCCGGTGCCCGTAAGCAGCGACAAGGTGATTTCATTCCTGCGCGACAACCGTTCTATCTGGCCGTACGGCTTCATCTGAAAGGAGCTCCCCGCCAGTTCCTCCAAAACCGTATCCAGTATTTCGTGATGAAACTGCCGTACAGCAAAGTGCCGCGCTTCATCCAGTTGCCCAAGGTCGGAAAGACTATTATCTGATGTTCATTGAAGACATCATCAAGGCCAATCGGATACCATCTTCCCCGGTTATGAAGTGGACAGCAGTTATTGCATCAAGATTTCACGCGATGCGGATATTTCTGATAGACGATGCCGCCAATACCTCCGAAATCATCGAGCAGGTGAAGAAGAAGGTAAAGAAACGCAAGATAGGCGCCGTGTGCCGTTTTTGTATACGACCGTGCCATGCCCCATGATTCCTCGGACTTTTTCTGGTAGATGCCTCACCGCATCAACCGCCAAGAACTGGTGCCGGGAGACAAGCACCTCAACATGGAGGATTTGCGGCATCTGCCTCATCCCAACCAAAGCCGTACGTCCCATCAAGAAACCCCAGCCCATGAAGCTGGCCTGCCTGGACGAGCGTGAATCCATCTCCGCTATGTGGAGAAGAAGGACCTGTTGCTGCATTATCCCCCCACCACTTTCTGACCATTCATCCATTTTCTATGAAGCCGTCCACGAACCCACCGTCCGCGAGATCACATGGTGACCACGCGTCCGAAAACACCGCCGTCATCAACACCTTGATGCACAGAACGGCAAGAAAGTGACCGTCTTCGTAGAACCGGTGGAAAGCAATGCCGATGAAGAAAAACAAATCTTGGCAAACGCCGAGATGATGAAAGCCGCCGGCATCAACATCTCATTTTCAGCATACCCCGACCAAAGGTACATGCCAGTGGCGCTCTCGCTACGCCGCGACAAGCAGGCACAAACTGCCCAGCCTACGCCTATATAAGCACCGGAAACTTCAACGAGAAAACCGCCACCCTCTATGCCGACTGCGGGTTGTTCACCTGCAATCCGGTACTTGTGAACGACCTGCACAACCTCTTCCGCACATTCCAAGGCAAGGAGAATCCGTATTCCACCGCCTGCTGGTGGCGCGCTTCAACCTGATACCTGAACTCAACCGCCTCATCGACCATGAGATAGAACTCGCCAAAAGCGGTAAGCAGGGAAGGATAATACTCAAAATGAACGCCCTGCAAGACCCTCGCCATGATAGAACGGCTGTATGAGGCATCACAAGCCGGGGTGAAGATAGACCTCATCGTAGTGAGGCATCTGCTGCCTCATCCCCGGACGGAAATACAGCCGTAACATCCGCGTCACACGCATTGTGGACACCTTTCCTCGAACATGCCCGCGTGGGTACTTCGGCAACGGCGGAAAGCCGAAACTGTTTCTCGGCTCGCCCGACTGATGCGCCGCAACCTGTACCGCCGCATTGAAGCCGTAACCCCCATTCTGGACCCGGACCTGAAGCGCGAGCTGTCGGACATGCTTTCCATCCAACTGTCGGACAAGCGCAAGGCATGCTTTGTGGACGACCACCTGCGCAACCGCTGGAAATCGGCACGTCCGCAAAAAGAAAAGATACGTTCGCAATATACTTTCTACGAATACCTGAAGGGTTGAAAACGGAGAGCGAAAAGTTTCTTGTAACATTTCTGTAACATGTATGACATTTCCCTGCAACACAAATAACGTTCCTTTGCAGCCAGAAATAAAAATACATCTTATGGAAACTATCTATCTATGCATTGTCATCTTCCTGTTCGTCCTCGCGGTTTTCGACCTCATCGTGGGTGTCAGCAATGATGCAGTAAACTTTCTTCAGTCTGCTGTCGGAGCCAAAGCAGCATCTTTCAAAACCGTACTGTTTATAGCGGGCATCGGCGTCTTTATCGGCGCTTCCCTGTCCAACGGCATGATGGACATCGCCCGGCATGGCATCTACCAGCCGGAGCATTTCTATTTTGCCGAAATCATGTGTATCCTGCTGGCCGTCATGCTGACCGACGTAGTGCTGCTGGACGTATTCAACACAATGGGGATGCCTACATCCACCACCGTATCCATGGTATTCGAACTGCTGGGCGGAACATTCGCCCTGGCGCTCATCAAAGTGCATGGCAGTGACACGCTGGGATTCGGCGACCTCATCAATACGGACAAAGCCCTGTCCGTCATCATGGGTATTTTCCTTTCCGTAGCCATTGCCTTCTTCTTCGGTATGCTGGTGCAATGGCTGGCACGTGTGGTGTTCACCTTCAACTACACCAAGAAGATGAAGTACAGCATCGGCATCTTCGGCGGCATCGCAGCAACCTCCATTATCTATTTCATGCTGATAAAAGGGCTGAAAGACAGTTCATTCATGACCCCGGAAAACAAGCAGTGGATACAAGATAACACCACCCTGCTGATCGGTTGTTTCTTTTGTGTTCTTCACCCTGTTGATGCAGGTGCTGCACTGGCGGAAGGTCAACGTGTTCAAGGTCGTGGTGCTTCTGGGAACCTTTGCCCTTGCCCTCGCCTTTGCGGGTAACGACTTGGTGAACTTCATCGGTGTGCCCCTTGCCGGCTACTCCTCTTTCATCGACTACACCACCAACGGCGCCGCCGCAGGTCCCGACGGCTTCCTCATGGGCTCGTTGCTGGGTCCGGCCAAAACGCCCTGGTATTTCCTTATCGGTGCGGGAGTCATCATGGTCTACTCGCTGTGCACCTCCAAGAAGGCACATAACGTAATCAAGACTTCCGTCGACCTCTCCCGTCAGGATGAAGGCGAAGAGAGCTTCGGCAGCACCCCCATAGCACGTACACTGGTACGCTTCAGCATGACAATAGCCAACGGGCTGTCCAAAACGATGCCCGAAAGCAGCAAACGCTGGATAGAAACCCGCTTCCGGAAGGACGAAGCCATCATTGCCGACGGCGCAGCGTTCGACTTGGTACGCGCCTCCGTCAACCTTGTACTCGCCGGCTTGCTGATTGCCCTCGGTACTTCCCTGAAACTTCCCTCTCCACAACCTACGTCACCTTCATGGTGGCCATGGGTACCTCCCTTGCCGACCGCGCTTGGGGACGCGACTCCGCCGTATTCCGCATCACCGGCGTACTGAGCGTCATCGGCGGCTGGTTCATCACTGCCGGAGCTGCATTCACAATCTGTTTCTTCGTGGCCTTGATCATCTATTTCGGCGGCACAGTCGCCATTATCGCACTGATCGGCTTGGCAGTGTTCATGCTGATACGCAGCCAAGTGATGTACAAGAAACGCAAGGAGAAAGAAAAGGGCAACGCCACTATCAAGCAACTGATGCAAAGCACAGACAACATGGAGATTCTGGAACTCTTGCGTCGCCACACCCGCGAGGAGCTGTGCAAGATACTGGAGTTTACGGAAGACAACTTCGAACGCACCGTCACCGCCTTCCTGCACGAGAACCTGCGCGGACTGCGCCGGGCAATGGGTGCTGTGAAGTTCGAGAAGCAACTGATCAAACAGATGAAGCGCACCGGCACGCTCGCCATGTGTCGTCTGGACAACAATACGGTGCTCGAAAAAGGGCTCTATTACTATCAGGGCAACGACTTTGCCAGTGAGCTGATTTATAGTGTAGGACGCCTGTGCGAACCATGTCTGGAACATATCGACAATAACTTCAAGCCGCTGGATGCAGTGCAGAAAGGCGAGTTTGCCGACGTAACGGAAGACATCGTCTATCTGTTGCAAGTATGCCGCCATAAGCTGGAGCATAACGATTACAGCAACTTCGAAGAAGAAGTGCGCAGGGCAAACGAGCTGAACGGACAACTCGCCCACCTGAAACGTGAAGAGCTGCAACGCATCCAGAGCCAGTCCGGAAGCATCAAAGTCAGCATGGTATACCTGACAATGATACAGGAAGCGCAGAATATAGTGACCTACTCCACCAACCTGATGAAGGTGAGCAGAAAATTCCAAGCCGAAGAGTAAGGACGTTTTCCCTCATCAACCGGAGAGCCGGAAGATATGCATTTTTTCGTCTCGTGAGATGCCCTGTTTCATCTCACGAGACGATTTGTTTTATCCCGCGGGATGAATATTTCTGCCTTACGGGACGAATATTTCCGTCCTGCAGGGTGAATGCTTCCGCCTTACGAAACGGATATCTTCATCTCATGGCGCGGATTCTGTGTATTCGCAAAAAGGAAAAAAAGGAACATATATGTATGCTATTTTTTACCAAAGGCAAATTACTGTTTAGGGTTCATTTAGGGTCATTTCCTTATAGCCCCTAAAACACCACCCATTTTAGGGATATTCATCTGATTTATAGCATATTGACAACCTTCACAAACTGACAGTTCATAGGTCGTTTCCGCCATAAGGGATTACTGCGTTGTAAAGAAATATCCATTAGTACCGATTGAAAGGAACATTTATCAGGCTGTTTAAAAAAGCATTTATCAGCACTGACTGAAAGGGAACGTCTGTCAGCACTGACTGAAAGGAAAGTCTGTCAGCACCGATTGAAAGGAACATCTGTCAGCACTGGCTGAAAGGGAACATCTGTCAGCACTGACTGAAAGGGAACATCTGTCAGCACTGACTGAAAAAAAGCATCTATCAGTCTGTTTGTAGGATATATGCCAAAGAAAGCCAGACAGGGGAATAGTAAAAAAACAAGTCATCTCATGTATTTTTTTAGGCCTATTTTCAAGGGGGAATGGGGGTCATAAGGGAAATGAACCCTAAATGAACCCTAAGCCTTTGAAAAGCCAAAGTGACATTTCTATATAACCAATTAAAAATCAAGCTAATAAATCCACAACCCCAAATTCTCTTCCTCCGACTTATTCCTCAGAGCCTCCTATTATCCCCTCCTATTTTTTTCGAAGCGCCACATTAAGAAAAAAAAAACATGTCAAAACCCTATTTCAGTCCCATCTTTTCCGCCCGTTGCAGCATAAACGCGCGGGCAGCTTCATACTCATTGGGAATGACGCCGTCCAATATGGCATCCTTGATAGCACTCTTCAATGCACCCACTTGCTGGCAGGGGGGCAGATTGAATGTTTTCATAATCTCCTCACCGCTGACAGGAGGCTGGAAGTTACGGATGCGGTCGCGCTCTTCCAAGTCCTTCAGCTTCTGGCGCACCAGTTGGAAATTGTTCAGAAAGCGCTGCTTACGCTCCATATTCTTGGAAGTGATATCGGCCTCACACAAGGTCATGAGGTCGTCTATATCATCGCCAGCCTCAAACAGCAGGCGGCGTACGGCCGAGTCGGTCACCACATCATCCGCTATCACTATGGGACGCATGTGCAGGCTCACGAGCTTTCTGTACATACTTCATTTTCTCATTCATCGGGAGCTTCATCCTGCGAAAAATCTCAGGAATCATCTTCTCGCCAATGAAGTTGTGGTTGTGGAATGTCCACCCGGCACGAGGTTCCCAGCGTTTGGTCGCCGGTTTGGCTATATCGTGCAGAAGGGCTGCCCAGCGCAGCCAGAGGTTATCGGTCTTTTTGCTGATATTATCGAGCACTTCGAGCGTATGGTAGAAGTTGTCCTTATGCGCCCTGCCATTACGGGTTTCAACGCCTTGCAAGGCAACCAGCTCCGGGAAGATGAGCTGCAACAGGCCCGAACGGTCCAAGTCTATAAATCCTTTGGACGGGACGGGAGAGAGCAGAATCTTGTTCAGCTCGTCTGCAATGCGCTCTTTGGATATGATGGAGATGCGCTCTTTGTTGCGGCATAAGGACTCGAAAGTATCATCGTCGATATAGAAATTCAGTTGGGTGGCAAAGCGGATACAACGCATCATGCGCAGAGGGTCGTCGCTGAAGGTTATGTCCGGGTCAAGCGGCGTGCGGATGGTCTTTTTCACGCATGTCCTCCATTCCTCCGAAAGGGATCCACCAGCTCTCCATAACGCTGACTGTTCAGGCAGACCGCCAAGGCATTGATAGTAAAATCCCGGCGGTTCTGGTCGTCTTCCAGCGAGCCGTCCTCAACAACCGGTTTGCGCGAATCGTGCGTGTAGGACTCCTTACGTGCACCCACAAACTCCACTTCCGTGCCGTGATACTTCAACTGCGCCGTCCCGAAATTCTTGAAAACAGAAAGATGCGCGCCGCGCCCCAAGCGCCTGGCAAGCGCCTCGGCCATTGCAATGCCGCTGCCCACTACTACCACATCGATGTCTTTGGAAGGACGCTGCAGGAATATGTCGCGCACGTAGCCGCCTACTACGTAGCACTCCAGTCCCAATTCATCCGCTGTTTCGGAAATCCGCTTAAATATGCTGTCACTGAAACGCTGTTTCAGCTCTTCTGTTGTCAATTCAATCATATGTCACTATTATCACATTAAAAAGACTGCAAAGATACGGATATTATTTTTTAATTTTTTGTCCCCTGTTAATATCAAGAATGAAAATTATGAAGAAAGCAACCTTCCTTGCGTGCCTCTGCCTCTGCTTGCACGCTCTTCTCTTGCAGCAATGTAGAGAAAAAGCCGGTGAAAGGCTCCAGACAGCCCGCGAAGCGTTTTGAACGCGGAGATTACAGCGAAGCGAAGATGCAGATTGACAGCATCAAGATACTCTACCCGAAGGCATTTGAAACACGCCGCGAGGGCATCGGACTGATGCAGCAGGTGGAACTGAAAGAACAGGAGAAAACGCTGGTCTACCTCGACAGTATGCTTCAGGAAAAACAGGAAGAGGTAGACGCCATTAAAGGCAACTATGCCTTTCGAGAAAGATGCCGAGTACCAGAGGATAGGCAATTACCTGCATCCTTCGCAAGTGATAGAAAAGAACCTGCACCGCTCTTACCTGCGCTTTCAGGTGGACGAGAACGGCGTCATGAGCATGACCTCCATCTATTGCGGCCCGCACAACATCCACCACCTAGCAGTGAAGGTCACCGCCCCCGACGGCAGCTTTGCCGAAACTCCGGCTTCCAAAGACAGCTATGAGACCACCGACTTGGGAGAGAAGATAGAGAAAGCGGATTACAAGGTAGGAGAAGACGGTAACGTAATCGCTTTCCTCAACCTGAACAAAGATAAGAAACATCCGCGTCCACTATCTTGGCGAACGCTCCTATGCCACTGTCATGACACCGAACGACCGCAAGGCGGTGGCAGCTGCTCTATGAACTGGCGCAACTGCTGTCCGCCATCACCGAGATTAAAAAGAATATGGAAGAGGCCAACCTGAAGATTGAATTCGTAAAACGCAAAATGGAGGAAAGAGAAAGTAAGAAGACGGAGTAACAAATTTGAAGATATGCCGGTTACGCACTATTCAGAGTACTATTTTTAGGCACGCGCGGACGGATTTATTTTATTCTTTTTCCGTGTAATCCGCGTAATCCGTGCCTAAAAAACATCAATCACTTCCCAACACACCTCTCCTATAGATTAGGATTCGCATTCGTCTCCTTTTCCGGAATGGCATACAAATAATACACACTGTTCGGCACAAACTTCGTTCCGTCGGGAAAGGAAGTAAACCAATGACCTTCGGGGGTTATATTCCCTATAAGTATCTCCCTGCTGCCAGCAATCGTACGTTTTCTCCGCTTCCTCTTTCGTCAACGGCATGCGTTCTACCGAACGTTGCGTACGAAGAATATCGGTTATGCCGAATCCCTCACCCCACAATTCGCGGCGACGTTCCAGCAGAATATCATCGACAAGCCGTTCCTGCGTCTTGCCTGCCAGGTCATAATCGGCAAGTCCGCGGGCATTACGCAATGTGTTCAACGGATTCACGGCTTCCTCCAACCGTCCTTCACGAGCCAGTGCTTCCGCAGCTATCAGATACATCTCGGCGGAACGCATCACGACGATATCACCGGTCTGGTCGGCACGGATGCGGAACTTGCGATAACCCAAATAGCCTTCGCGCATCCACTGGAACAACTCCAAACGGATATCCCCCGTTTCGAAAATGTCCTAAAATGCGGGTCGGCCATAAAAACTGTTATACGCATCGGGAGTCACCACATCAATATAATAGAAATTATAACTGGCGTCGGACTGACTCACAGATTGGGGATGCCCCCACATCCACTCAGTATTGGATATGTCGTTAAAGCCCATATACGTTTTGGCATCCGTCATTAAAGTATATCCTTCAGCCGCCTCGTGCAGCCCCCGGCGGCTTTCATTCCATTGTCCGGTAAGCAAATAGGCACGTGCCAGCAATCCGTTGACAACGCTTACATCCGGCTTGAACTTGGATTTGTCGTCCGGACGGACATACCCTTCAAGAAGCTCCTTAGCCTTATTCAGGTCTTTGAATATCTGCGTATATATCTCTTCCAGGGTAGCCTTCCCTTTGGGCTCTGTCGTAGAGGCGGTAGGTTCCGTATAAAGAGGAACAGCCGGTGCGGAAGGGTCTTTCAGGTAAGTAAACTGGTAGTGCTGAGCCAGATGCAGGTAACAGAAAAAAAGCCCGCAAAGCGTAGGCTTGCCCCTGGAATGGCGGAAATCGGCCGTATTATCATCACCGGTCGCGGTAATGGAAATGGCGGTATTGCAATTGTCGATAGTCTTGTACATCAGATACCAGGCAAATGCGGTACGGTTGTTGGCCGGCATCCCCACTATCGTTAAACTGGTAGGATGAATTGAAACCATACATCGGACGCGACACCACACGTCCGCCATCATGTCGTCCTGCAACATCAGGGCACGATAGCCGATATTGGCATACGTACTGCTGTACTCAAACAAGTTATACCATGCACCGTTGAAGATACGTCCGGCATTGGAAGGTACGGGGACGATACCCGAATCTACGGCGTCCGTAGGTTTGTTGTCGAGAAAGTCTCCGCTGCACGAGGACAAGACGATAATAATCCCACTGCGAGGATTGCTGTATTTTTAAGGAAAGTATTCATTGTTAACAGTGATTTAGAATGAAACATTAAGCCCGCCCGAAATGGAACGCATGGCAGGATAACGGTAATAGGTCAGTCCTGTGATGCCCTGCTCCGGGTCCAGTCCCTGATTCTTGGAGAAAGTCAGCAGGTTGTCCGCCTGTACAAAAAAGTTGCAGGCTGTTCAGGCTGATTTTCTTTATCAACGGCTGCGGAAGTTGTAGGACAACGTGATGTTCTTCATCCGCAGATACGAATTGTTGAACAGATTGCGGGTGGAGTTGGAGTTCCAGTTATTGGACACTGTTTTCCAGGGCCGGCACGTCCGTGTAGCGGTTTTCCGGCGTCCAGCGTTTCAGTATCTCGGTAGACCAGGCACGTCCCGGATTGCTTCCGTTGCTCCACAGCATCGTAACGTCACGGTCTACGATATAACCGCCTATGCTTGTAGGCAAAGATGGCGGATAACTCAAAAACCCTTGTATGAGAAAGCAGTGTTGAACCCGCCATACACCTTAGGGAGCGAAGATTTGTCCACATAGTAATAATCAGCCTGAGCATAGTCATTGGTGGTGGTGCGTCCGGTGATATTGCCCTGCTCATCCCTTCACGTTCTTATACCACAGCGGGTCGCCGTTGTCCGGGTCTACCCCTACCCATTCGCGCAGATAGAAGTCATAGACCGAACGCCCTTCCTTCAGGCGGGTAACTCCGGTAACGGGCATGTCTTTCAGCGGAAGGTCGGTCACCACGTTCTTTGTAGTGCGTAAGGTTAACACCCATACGCCACATAAAAAGTCACGGGTGTGTATAAGCGTTCCCTTTGAGGTCTATCTCAAAACCCGTAAAGTTCTTTAAAAGCACCTATATTCTCGTCCATAGAAGTATAACCCAGGGGGGAAGTTGCCAACGGACGGGAATCACAGCAGGTCTTTGGAACGGCGCTGGAAGAAATCGAACGAACCGGAGAAACGGTTATCGAACAATGAAAAGTCAATACCTACATTTGAGGTTGAGGTTAGTCTCCCATTTCAAATCGGGCGTTGCAAGACGGTCGGACACCAAAGCATTCTCACCTGCCTGTGAAACGATAGAATACAGTCCGCTGCTGGCATAATACGTACCCAGGTTGTCATTGCCCTGCGCGCCATAACTGGCCTTTAAGGTCAGGGCTGAAAGCCAGTCGGCGGTATTCTGCATGAACGCTTCGCGGTCTATGCGCCACGAAGCTCCCAACGACCAGAAATTGCCCCAGCGTGTACCCGGTGCGAAACGCGAGGAACCGTCGCGGCGGTAGGAAGCGGAGAAGAAATACTTGCTCCGGTAGTCATATTGGGCATTGATAAGATAGCCTAACAGTGAATAATCGATGCGATAGCCCGTGCCTGCGGTTACAAGCGAACCGACAGCCGAGTTCCGGCATATCGGGCACAGCCATGTTGCTTCGTGCCGCCTGCAACACATCGTAACGGTAAGAGTAAGCCTCTTGTCCGGCAAGGATATTGAAGTGGTGCTCGCCGAAAGTCTTATCGTAGGTCACGATATTATTCCATGTCCAGGAGAAGGTACGGGTATATTCGCGGCTTGCTCCACCGCCCGTATTGACGGCAGGACCAATTTTGGGATTGGTATAATCCAGCGTATTGTAGTCTATCAGGTCGAAGTTGAAGCTGGTCTTGAATTTCAACCCTTCAAGGAAAGTGACCTCAAGGAAAGTACGTCCGGAGAACTCGTCCCGCATACGCTCGGATTTATCATTGGGTAAGGTTGCAGGCAGGTTCCAGTTGGCTGTAGCGCCCGACGGCCGGTAGGGAACCGAAGTCGTAAATCCGCTTTCCTTCCGAGTCGAGTTTGTATGTACCGTCGGCATTCATCTCATACACAGGATAAAAATCGGGCATTAAACGTCCGGCGTTAATGACATTGCTCGTCTTGGCATCGGACGAAACCGGATAGTTCTGTATGGAGTGGGCATAGCTCATATTCACACCGCCGCGCAACCAACGGGTTATCTCGCTCGAAATGTTGGAACGCAAGTTGAAGCGTTGGTAGCCGGACTCAAGGGCAATACCCTTGTCGTTCAGATAGCCGGCCGAGAAATAGTACTGTTGGTCTTTCCGCCACCGGAAACATTCAATCCGACTTCCGTACGCAATGCCTGTTGTTCCATTTCCTTCTGCCAGTCCACATTCCAAAGCGGAGTAGCGCCGGCAAGCAGTTTGCCGTCCGTACCTACAGGTTGCGGATAGTTGGGTCCGTAGGGATTAAGGCCGCCGCCCATCAGCTTGCCTACCAGGTCTTTCGAGGCTTGGGCAGCTGCGGTCTGCGGAGTATATTTATCCGAATTCAGAGCATATTGGTTGCGCAAAGCTTCCCAATAGAGTTCGAAGTACTGATTGGTTCCGACACGGTCGTATCGCGAGATAGCCCGGTTGGAACCACCGAAGCTGGCATTGATGCTGACCGTGGTTTTCGAGTCGGTATGTCCCTGCTTGGTAGTTATGATGTAATGACACCGTTGGCTCCCCGCGAACCGTAGAGAGCAGCCGAAGCGGCATCTTTCAGTACCGTCAGCGAAGCTATCTTCCGGATTAATGGAGTTGATACTACCGTCGAAAGGACGCCGTCCACCACATAAAGCGGGGCGCTCGACGCATTGATAGAGCCGATACCGCGAATACGTATTTCAGCATCCGTACCCGGCTGGCCGCTGGGTGCACTTGCCTGAAGTCCGGAAACCGTACCTTCGAGCGCACGCGACACATTGGCCACCTGCATCTTGGCAATCTCGCTCCCTTTACCGTGGAAGCCGCTCCCGTAAACTATACTTCTTGGCAGTGGCATAGCCACCACCATCACCTCATCCAGTTGTTCGCTGTCCGGAAGCAATTCCGCATTGACAACTGTGCGTCCATTGACTTTCTGTTCTGTAGTTTTCAGTCCGATAAAGCTAAAGACCAGCGTACCGTCCGCCGGTACGGTAAGGGTATATTTCCGTCAACGTCAGTTACCGTTCCGTTGTGAGTACCTTTCACCAATACCGATGCTCCCGGCAAAGGTTCTCCTTCCGACATCACAACGCCCGATACACGGATATCACCGTCTGCAGAAGCCTGTAATGCTGCCACGAAGAATATAAACAGTGATATTAACAAAAAGCGCAGTTTACTATTCATTCCGTTAAATTTTGGTTAGACTTCATTAACAGAAGAATAGAAATTTTGTTCAGAACCTGCTTAATTTTTGTTCAGCATTCTTTTGAGAATTCTTTGTGAGGATGTTTTCTGTCTTTATGAGGAGTATAGCAAGCTATATAATTCTTTAATCAAAATATAAACAAGCCCTAAGATACAGTTATCTTTTTCATTGCGGAAAGCCTACCATTCCAGTCGGGGAAGGTAACTGCTCAAGCAGTTGCGCAAGGTGCTCAATGTAATGGGCTTTACCAATACTTCCGGAAGCACCGCTCTTTATGGCATTTTCACGGTCGGTAGAGAAAGCATAGGCCGTTTGCATGATAACAGGCAATGTTCCGCCTTCCCGGCGTATAATTTGTGTAGCTTCCAAACCATTCATTACAGGCATCTTAATATCCATCAGTATTGCATCCGCCCTGTCACGGTATTCACGAAACAAAGAGACAATCTCCTCACCGTTCTTCGCCCACATTATCTCACACTTTCTCCCTATAATAGCCTTTATCAACTTAAAGTTACTATCATCGTCTTCCGCAACAAGGATGAGCGATTTGTAATCTACCGATTGATTATCGATTTCCATAACCTGTATTATTGTTTGTCCGAGACAAAGGTATAAAAATAATATATTTTGCATTATCTTTGCACCTTATTTTAAAAACGACATAATGATTTCTATTGACGGACTCGCCGTAGAATTCGGCGGCACAACCTTATTCAGTGACATATCCTTCGTAATCAACGAAAAAGACCGTATCGCCCTCATGGGGAAAGAACGGAGCCGGAAAAAGTACATTACTTAAAAAATACTCGCCGGAGTGCGGCAGCCCACCCGCGGCAAAAATCTCCGCACCGAAAGATTGTGTCATCGCCTATCTGCCCCAGCATCTGATGACGGAAGACGGACGTACCGTCTTTCAGGAAACGGCACAGGCCTTTGCCCACCTGCACGAGATGGAAGCCGAGATAGACCGCATGAACAAGGAACTGGAGACCCGTACCGACTACGAAAGCGACAGTTACATGGAGCTTATCGAACAGGTAGTCTGCCCTAAGCGAGAAGTTTTATGCCATCGACGCCACCAATTACGAAGAGGACGTTGAAAAGGCATTGCTCGGCCTCGGATTCACCAGAGAGGACTTCAACCGCCAGACAAGCGATTTCAGCGGTGGCTGGCGCATGCGCATCGAGCTTGCCAAACTGCTGCTGCAAAAACCTGACGTACTGCTGCTGGACGAGCCTACCAACCACCTCGACATCGAGTCCATCCAATGGCTGGAAGAGTTTTATCAACAACGGAAAGCCGTCATCGTCATCAGCCACGACCGCAAATTTGTAGACAACATCACGACCCGTACCATTGAAGTGACCATGGGACGAATCTACGACTATAAAAGTAAACTACCCAAATACCGGAGCTCCGCAAAGAGCGGCGCGAACAGCAACAAAAGGCATACGACGACCAACAGAAGTTCATCGCCGAAACCAAAGAATTCATCGAGCGCTTCAAGGGAACCTATTCCAAAACCCTGCAAGTGCAGAGCCGCGTCAAGATGCTGGAAAAGCTGGTGCTTCTGGAAGTGGACGAAGAAGATACTTCGGCATTGCGGCTGAAATTCCCCCCTCGCCGCGCTCCGGCAATTATCCGGTGATTATGGAGAACGTAGGAAGGGAAAAGACATACGGCGACCATGTCGTGTTCAAGAATGCCAACCTCACTATAGAGAGAGGCGACAAAGTGGCTTTCGTAGGCAAGAACGGCGAAGGTAAGTCCACATTGGTAAAATGTATTATGGGAGAAATAGAACACGAAGGAACGCTTACCATTGGACACAATGTACAAATAGGCTATTTCGCCCAAAACCAGGCATCCTTGCTGGATGAGAACCTGACCGTATTCCAAACCATCGACGACGTAGCCAAAGGAGAAATCCGCAACAAGATTCGCGACCTGCTGGGAGCTTTCATGTTCGGCGGACCGGAAGAGTCCATGAAGAAGTGAAAGTGCTGTCCGGTGGCGAGCACACGCCTTGCCATGATTAAGCTGCTGCTGGAACCCGTAAACCTGCTAATTCTGGACGAGCCTACCAACCACGGACATGAAGACCAAAAGATATTCTGAAAGCAGGCACTCATGGACTTCGACGGTACACTGATACTTGTGAGCCACGACCGTGACTTCCTGGACGGACTGGTGAGCAAAGTGTACGAGTTCGGCAACAAGCGGGTGACTGAGCACCTGAGCGGCATCTATGAATTCCTCGAAAAGAAGAAAATGGATTCGCTTCGCGAACTGGAACGGTAAACTTTCATTAACTTACTTCCCGCAACAAACAAACAGTTCCTTTGTTTCATTGCCACAAATTCCTAATTACGAATGAAATGAAACAATATGACGCTATCATCATAGGGTTCGGCAAAGGCGGAAAACTGCTGGCTGCCGAACTCGCCAACCGCAACTGGAAAGTGGCAATCATCGAACGTTCTCTCCGCAGATGTACGGGGGAACATGTGTGAATGTAGGGGTGTATACCCACCAAAAGCGCTGATTTACGAATCGGAACAGGCCGAACGGCTCTACCGGGACGACTACGGCAATCAGGCCAAATATTATGCACTCGCCATAAGGCGGAAAAACAAGCTCGTATCATTCTTGCGGGACAAGAATCACGAGCGTATCAAAGGAGCACCCCAATATTACGTTGTATGACGGTACGGCATCTTTTGTATCTGACGATACGGTAAAGGTCGTCTCGCACAATAAAAAGGAAATTCTCCTTAAAGGAAAGGAAGTTTTTATCAATACGGGAGCTACCCCTATCCTGCCCGCCGTGAAAGGAATCGACGCAAGCAAGCATGTATTCACCAGCGAAACGCTACTCCAACAGAGCAAACTTCCCGGGCACCTGCTCATTCTCGGCGCCGGCGCTATCGGAATGGAGTTTGCCACCATGTATGCGGGGTTTGGAAGCAAAGTCACGTTATTGGAAACGGGCAGCCGCTTTATGCCCCAAAAGCCGACCGGGACATTGCGGAATCCATGCTAGAATCTCTGAAAAGGAAAGGCATCGAGATACGTTTGAACGCCTATGCCCTGTCCGTATACGACACTGCCGATGGCATAACATTGACCTATACGGACAATTCCGACAATACCCCCTATTTTTGGGAAGGAGACGCATTGCTGCTTGCCACCGGACGCAGACCGATGACCGACGGCCTCAACCTGCACGCAGCCGGCATACGGACCGACACCCGGGGAGCTCTCATCGTCAATGAACATCTTCAGACCACCGCCCCGCATATATGGGCTATGGGAGACGTAGAGGCGGAGCCTTGTATGACTATTTATCCCTGGATGATTTCCGCATTATCACCAACCGGTTGTTCGGCAATAAAAAGCGAAAAACCGATGACAGGATTCCGGTTCCATATGTCATTTTTTTACAGATCCGCCGTTGGCGGCATGACCGAAGAGGAAGCCGTAAAACGCGGTTATTCGCTTCAAGTGTCCCCGGTTGCCGGCTGCCGCCATACCGCGTGCCCGTACCTTGCAGCAGATAGACGGTATGATGAAAGCCATTGTCAACGCACATACGGGACGCATAATAGGCTGCACCCTGTTTTTGTATCGATGCGCCCAGAAGGGTCATTACTTTAGTATCGCTTGCCATGAAGAATGATTTGCATTACAGCATTCTGCGGGATTTCATCTTTACGCATCAGTATGAGCGAAGGATTAAATGATTTATTCAAGGCTTTTAGCATCTTGGGTTTACGGCAGTTAAGTGAGTGCTATAACAATACGTAAC
>VOFK01000866.1_pt1 | contig 20964 bp, 26 predicted proteins | sample 5384121 | NCBI WGS metagenome assembly VOFK01 (sample SAMN12384730, study PRJNA508395) | human gut metagenome | isolation source: healthy gut J | host: Homo sapiens | reverse complement strand
GATATTTCTTTGTCAATTCAAAAAAATAACGCTTATGTTTTGCAGTGACCAATAATAACAAAAATAGTCACACGGTATGGCAAAAAGCATTTGATGACAACGAAAGAAGTTTATAAAGGATAAACTCAAAGAAGGAGTTATATTCATCCAGCAAATAAGGTACAAACTTCTCCAGATGAGCTTGTTAAATATGCTAATATTTCTAAAGGAGCATTTTATCTATTCTATACATCAAAACTTTTTTTTTCGGATATTAATAATAGACTACTAAGAAATTGGAAAAGAATTTCTTAATGCCATGGGAAATAGTTATTACCAATAATATTACGGTTGATACATTGACAACAGTCCTCTACAATCAACAAACCAATTGTATCTATCTTCGTTAATAGTGATGTGGAATATCTAAATAGAAAGCTCCCTCAAGAAGTACTTTCAAAAACACGTAGATGATGATGTCATGTTAGCAAACGAACTACTGAATTTTATTCAGAAAAGTAAATCAATTGATACAAAAGTATTTGCAGGGGCTTTAAGAGCTGCATTCTTGACTATTCTAAACGAGAAAAACAATTGAACAGATATTTACAATGAAGTTTTCAAGTTTATAGTTAGGGGAATAGTATTGCAGCAACTATTTAAAGACTAATCAATACAACAAGATTATATAATATCAACTGACTATGTGCAAATATGTTACATAGCGATATTTTGAATTTACAATATGACTATATAAACAATTTTAGTCATACGATATAAAATTTAAAAATTATGATTACAGTAAAAAACTTTTATCGTTTAGTTATTCTCAACTACCATTTATTGAGAATATGAATTTTCAAGTAAGAAGCGGAGAAATATTTGGCTTCTTAGGACCTTCTGGAGCAGGAAAAAGCACTCTTCAAAAAGATATTAATAGGTATGCTCCCTAAATATAAGGGGAGTGTTTCTATTAATAATAATGAAATTAGAAATAAGTCTGACCAGTTCTATGAGAGTATTGGTGTCGATTTTGAATTCCCTAGTTTTTATGAGAAATTCACCGCATTGGAGAACTTAAAATTCTTTGGTTCTTTATATGACTGTAAGCTGATTCCTGTCGAACAATTATTAGAAATGGTTGGACTCTCACAACATGCCAATAAGAAAGTGGCAGGTTTTCTAAAGGTATGAAATCCAGATTAAACGTTGCCCGATCAATTATTCATCAACCCAAAGTGTTATTTTTGGATGAGCCAACATCTGGTTTAGATCCTTCAAACTCCCAAGTGATGAAAAACATTATTCTTGATCTTAAAAATAAAGGGAGTAACAATCATTCTGACTACTCACAATATGCACGATGCAACCGAACTTTGTGATCGTGTAGCATTTATTGTTGATGGCAACATTAAAGCTATGGACACTCCTCATAATCTTATCATGTCAAGGCGTTATAATGAAGTAACATATTCATATTTGGAGAATCAAAAAGAATTAAATACTACAATCGCACTTGACAAAATAAGTACAGATAAAAAGCTACAATCTCTGATTCAAGCTAATGCCTTATTATCAATACATAGCAATGAGCCAACATTAGACAATATATTCTCAGAAATAACAGGGAGGAAATTACTATGAAGTTTAAAAGTTTAATACTAGGCGATATTCGGCAACAATACAAATATGGTTTTTATGCCCTATATACGTTATTTACACTAGTGTATATTACAGTATTGCGCATTCTTCCTATGCCGTGGAAAGAACTATGTACAACTACCCTTATATTTTCAGACCCCGTGCTGATTGGATTAATGTTTATGGGAGCAATCATATTATTCGAGAAAAGCGAAAAAGTAATGCAGGCATTAGCTGTTTCGCCCATATCGATACACGCATACATTTTGTCAAAGGTAATTTCCATTGGACTAATTTCTTTGCTAAGTGGAGTTCTCATCGCATTGTTCTCAGGCATGGAACATTCTTACATACATCTTGCTGTTGGAATTATGTTAGGTTCAGCATTATTCACACTGGTTGGAATATCACTTTCCGCTTTCATTTCAACCATGAATAACTTTATGCTGATTTATGGTTCCCACTTTTAATAATATCCGTAGCTCCCATATCTGTTTATACAATGGGCTATAAATCGGGAGTTATGCTATTACATCCAAGTATAAAGTCTGATAGAACTTATGTCTGGAAATATCAGTGTCATATCTCTAATGGCAATAAGCATTTGGTGCATTGCGATGTATATTTTTTCTTGTCTGTCAGTAAAAAAAATGATGACGATATAATTATGAATCAGAATATTATTTCTTTCAAAATGTTTATCAGAAACATATTCTCAGATGGTATGTTATCTGCAATAATATGTATTCCGCTAATATTAGCGGCAATATATAGGTTTGTTTTCCCCTTAATTGTACAGCATTATCCGATGCTAAAGGATTTCAGTCTATATTATCCGATATTGGATTTATTCCTTGCAATTATGTGTCCTTACATGATTTGCTTCGCTTCGGCCTTAGTGGTATTAGATGAAACAGATATGAAAATCAACAGGTATATCACAATTACTCCCACTTGGGAAGAAGGGTTATCTTATATCAAGATTGCTTATTCCTGTTTTATTTGCAGCTATTGTTTCTTTTGTGCTGCTTTCTTTTTGTTCTGTATCAGGTATGTCATTATGGACTACATTTATAATATCAATATTGGCTACAATACTAAGCGTTGTGGCTGCTATGATTATTTTGGCATACGCGGGAAATAAAGTGGAAGGTATGGCACTTGCAAAAGTATCTGCTTTAGTTATGGTTGGACTAATTATACCTTTTGTTATTACAGATAGTATCCAATATGTATTTTCATTTATCCCTTCTTTTTGGGTAGCCAAGTTTCTAATAAGTAATAACTATTGGTTTATTCTACCAACGATCTTTCTTTCTGGCGGACTGATTTACCTATTATATAATAGGTACAATGCAAAAATATAGTTTCTCCTAAAATTGATACTATTAATACCGAAGATATAAAAAGTATAGTACCTAAATAAGCATATTAAATTTATGATTATACGAATTAATATTATTCACTATCTAAAAATTATGCTTATGAATGAGTTATTGAAAATGAAGTTTTTTGAGCTATTGTCTAAAACTTCACAAGAAGTTACTAACACAGAAATGCAAGATGCCTATGGAGAATTTGTCAAGCACATAGTCGCTATTAGCAATTCAGAAGATTATTCCTATATCTTTCGGATGCTAAATCTCACCCGTATTGAGATAGTACCCCTAAAAGAGTTATATCAATGTGAGCAGGGGGAAAAATGCGCTTAAAATTCTCTATGTCCACAAAGCGTTATCGACAATTGATGCCGAGCTACAATTAATCAACTTAAAAATTAACCATCCAGAACAATTTAAGTTATCTATTCCTACAGAGTTCAAGTCCGATCTATATGTAATCCCTAAGTCAAAAGACTTGGGGATTATTGGTATTGCAGAAATCGTTATTGCCCTGTTTCTACAAGGGCAAATCGTTGGCGAAGATGGAAAACCTGTCCCAGAAGTTCGTTTAGCTCGTGGTTTTGAGCAGCTTTTCAATCTAAAATTCGGAAGTATTTACGATAAGGTAGGTGAAGTATTTACCCGCAAGCCGTACAACCTTACCAAAACATTGGATGCCTTACGAAATGCTATCATTAAAGAGGATCGAAAACGTAAGAACCGATAAAGATCAAAAAAGATATTTGTGCAAACTGTTTATTCTCAGATATTTGCAAATATCTTTTCTCGGGGGAGTAGGTAACTACTCCTCTTTTTTCTCTTACATTGTTTTTTACTGAATTTTTGCTTCATCAATCGATTGAGAACAATAATGTTAAACTAAAAAATGAAGCAAAATGTATATAGACAACGAAAACTTCGATAAATGGATGGAGAAGCTATCTAAGAAACTCACTGAGATAGGACAAGACTTAAAATCCCTTATCAATACCGATCAGGTATTAGAAGAAAATGAACGATTACTTGATAATCAGGATTTAGCATTTCTGTTAAAAGTGTCTTTCAGAACTTTACAACGCTATCGACTAAAAGGTAAGCTCCCCTACTTTACTATTGGGCATAAAACCTACTATCGGGCTAGCGATATTAGAGCTTTTGTACGTGAACGAGCCGATTATCAAACTTATAAACAGTTTGAAAAAGCCAATCAATTAGAAAACAAACTCTGACAGCAAAATGCAGCAGAGGAAAGAAGCTTGTGTTTAAGCTATCACTTTGTGTAACCACCCCGATTTAGTAGAAACCGCTTCACCTATCGGTTCAGCCCATTTCACTAAATCGAGCAAGAGGGAACTGGACAAGTCCTGTTCTTCCCTCTTGCCCTGCGGGGCAAAGCCTTCGGTTTTAGCGTGTTACAAAAACACGCTGTAATGACACCTGTAATAAGTATTTTCTTTGAAATGCTTATTATCAGATATTTATATATTCATATTTCTATAAAAAAGTAATTATCATGCCAAACAGCAGTCGAAAAACGATATTCACGACCATTTCCATAGACAAGGAAACGGCAGCTTTGGTAGAGAAGATATGCAAACGCTATTCACTGAAAAAGAGCGAAGTTGTAAAGTTGGCGTTCGGGTATATAGATAAAGCGCATATCAATCCATCCGAAGCCCCTGAATCGGTAAAATCAGAACTGGCGAAAATAAATAAGAGGCAGGATGATATTATCCGTTTCATCCGTCACTATGAGGAAGAACAACTGAATCCCATGATACGGGCAACAAATTCCATCGCTTTGCGCTTCGATGCTATCGGCAAAACTCTGGAAACTCTTATACTTTCTCAACTGGAAGTCAGCCAGGAGAGACAAACAGCCGTGCTTAAGAAGTTAAGCGAACAGTTCTGCAATCATGCCGATGTAATAAACAACCAATCCAAACAGATTAATGCACTTTACCAGATACACCAACGGGATTATAAAAAGTTGCTTCACCTAATACAGCTCTATTCGGAGTTGTCCGCTTGTGGTGTGATGGATAGCAAAAGAAAAGAGAACCTGAAAGTTGAAATCAACAATCTGATAAATACATAGGATTATGCACATAGACTTTGCCCCACCATCAAATGGTATATATAATAATGCAGGTAGTAGCCGACAACTAGCAAATTATATGGAACATGAGGATTTGGAACGGATGGAGAAAGGAACCTATATTGATGGATTTTTCAATCTGACGGAGGATAACATCTATAAATCAAAGGTCATAAAAGATATGGATACCAATATCGGACAACTTCTAAAAATAGATGCTAAGTTCTACGCTATCCATGTCAGCCCATCGGAAAAAGAACTTAGAGCAATGGGGAATACAGAACAGGAACAAGCCGAAGCAATGAAAAGATATATTCGTAAAGTATTTATTCCTGAATATGCCAAGAACTTCAATAAAGGATTATCTGAAATTGATATAAAGTTCTATGGTAAGATTCATTTTGACCGTAACCGTTCCGATAACGAACTGAATATACACTGTCATTTGATTGTCAGTCGGAAAGATCAAGCCAATAAGAAAAAGCTATCACCGCTTACCAACCACAAGAATACCAAGAAAGGGGCAGTAACAGGTGGTTTGACCGTGTGAACCTATTCCAACAAGCAGAACAGGGCTTTAATAAATTATTTGGCTATGACCGCCAACAATCCGAATCGTTCAACTACCACAACACTATGAAGAATAACTCCATATTTGAGCAACTTAAACAACAAGAAGTTCAAATCTGTGAAAAAAAAACAGAAAACAAGGAAAACAACAATCAAGAAAGCTTGTTATCTATCAATCCTGAAAACAATATAACCGATGGTCAGGCTTCCAATATCACAACTAAACATGAAAAGCATACTTCTTCAGCTAATTCTCTTTTTCCTTTTTTCTTGCCTAAAACCAGTTCAACAGATGAAGAGAATCTGCTCATAACCAAGAAAAAAAGGAAAAGGGCACTTCACAAACGGTAGAAAGCATCTATCTATCAAAAAAAGCAATACCAATCAACAAAAAACATATACGATATTGTTCTAATTAAAATGAATATATTATTTTTGCATATTATGAATTATATAGATCTCTTTGCTGGAGCAGGTGGACTTTCCGAAGGTTTCACTAAAAGCTGGTTTTAATCCGATCGCGCACGTTGAATCGGACAAAGCAGCGTGTTTTACCTTAATGACTCGACTTGCTTACTATTACTTATCTTCTAAAAATCAGCTTGATATATACAACTCATATCTCAAAGGCGAAATTTCGCGTGATTATTTGTATGGTCTTCTTCCTGAATCCATTTCTAAATCAGTCATAAACAAATATATATCAAGTGATAATAATATCGATATTTTTGCTCAAATAGATAAACTTCTTGGTGAAAATGAAGTCGATCTAATCATTGGAGGTCCCCCTTGCCAGGCATATTCAAATATTGGTCGAGCAGCGTTAAAACATGTCACAGACGATCCAAGAAAAAAATTATATATTGGATATGGTAGCTTTTTATCGCACTATCGCCCTAAGTTATTCGTATTTGAAAATGTTCCCGGACTAAAGTCATCAGATGAAGGAATACATTATCAAAATATTAAATCTTATTTCAAAGAACTTGGATATGTTGTTGATGATAAACTTTTAAATTCGTTAGATTTTGGAGTGATTCAAAACAGAAAACGCTTAATTATTATAGGATGGCGTGAAGATATAAATTTCAATTATCCGGAATTTGAAATAGAGGAAAATGAATACACTTCTAAGGATTTATTTAGAGATCTCCCTCCCCTAAAACCAGGAGAAGGAAGTAGATGGAATGAATACACAGAACCAGCAAATTTATATCTGCAAACTAGTGGAATAAGAAATCAAAATGATATCTTAACACTACATATCGCAAGACCTCACAATGAAAAAGATTTGAATATTTATAAATTAGCTATCAGTAAGTATGAAGAAGGTGTTTTTTTAAAGAATGATTTAATACCTGAACAGCATAGAACACAAAAAAACACTAAAGACTTTCTTGATAGATTTAAAGTTGTAGGTAAAATTCCTCACACACTGATAGCTCATATAGCAAAAGATGGACATCATTTTATATATAATAGTTTAGATCAAATTAGGTCTATATCTGTTCGCGAAGCAGCAAGAATTCAATCTTTTCCGGATAATTATTATTTTGAAGGGGAAAAAGAAGTGGGGAATCGAACTTCTGCTTTTAAACAAATAGGTAATGCTGTTCCTCCATTAATGGCTCAAAAAATAGCATTGAAAATACGAACTCTTTTAAATGACATACCATGAATCAACATATTTTTTCTTTTAAAGCTAATAGTCATATACTAAGTTTATTAGGCGATGAATTAATAGGTAGCGATAATCTTGCAATATTTGAATTAGTGAAAAATTCGTATGATGCAGACGCCAGCCATGTAAAAATAATTTTCGACAACATCAATACTCCTGAAGCAACTATAACAATTGAAGATAATGGATGTGGTATGTCTCTCGAAACAATTGAAAAATCATGGCTCGAAATAGGGACAGACTTCAAAAGAGGGAAAAATAAAAAAATCAGTCGCAAATATAAACGAAATTCATTAGGAGAAAAAGGAGTGGGACGGCTAGCTGTACACAAATTGGCTACTGCTATAGTTTTAGAAACTAAGGAAGAAGGTGTTCTATTTGGTCATACTTTTGCTATAAATTGGAAAGACTTAATAAAAAACACAATGTATATAGAAGATACAAAAGTTTCTGTTTCGGATTGTCCCAATACAACTTTTATAAATAAACAACATGGGACACGAGTCATTCTATCCAATCTAAGAAGAAAGACATGGCTAAGAAAGGATTTCAGAAATTTAGCTAGAACCATCAATACTTTAATCAGCCCTTTCGAAAAAAACAAAGACAATTTCTCTGTAGAATTAGTATTACCAGAAGAACAAGAGAACTGGATAAAAAGACATATTCAATATTAATGATATAATTGAATCGGCTATTTATCATTTCAAATTTTTCATCAATAAGAATGGAGAGTATACTTGGATATATAAATTTGTACCCCCTTCAGTATTTGGGCTTGAATGTTCTAAAAAAGCCGTATACCATGATAAACTACTACTTGATAACAATAAAAATTTAACATTAAAAGCTAACGACTTAAATCAAATAGGAACAGTTGCTGGAGAGTTTCATGTATTCAATTTATCATCGGATATATTGAATACGTTTAACCAATCCGAAACGATCAGAAAATATTTAAAAGAAAATGCAGGAGTTCGCATTTATAGAGATGGTATACGTGTTTACAATTATGGTGAGCCCGGAAATGATTGGATGGGATTAGATATAGGTCGTACGAATAACCCCAGTTCAAAATTTAGTAATAATACGATCTTAGGTGCATTCAGTCTGGATTTAAAAACGAGTACAGGGCTTCAAGAAAAAACAAATAGAGAGGGATTTGATGAAAATGAAATATACGAACATTTTAAAGACTTATGTTATAATATTGTAAATGATTTCGCAATAAAGGCACAACGTGATCGAGAAAAACTTGATTTTGCAATAAAAAAAGATAAACCTATAAAAAAAATCGGCTTTTCAGAGTCGATTAATGAACTTAAAGAACAGGTGCAAAAAAGAAATCTTGAACCTGAGTTAGGAAAAACGATTCTCAAAGTAGAAAAAGATTATCTCGAAATGCGGGATGTTATGATAAATTCCGGCATGGCAGGATTGAATCTTGGGTTAGTTTTCCATGAAGTTGAAAGAGAAATAAGATATATAAACGAAGATATAAAAAGGGGAAGTGACTTGCACGAGGTATCAGTTAAAATAACCAATATTATGCAACTGCTTGATGGATTTGCTCCAATACTCAGACAGCAAAATCGCTCAGCAGAAAATATATCAGCAATTTTCCAACGTGTATACAAACTAACTAAAAGCCGTTTTAAATACCATAGAATAGTATTTTCTTCACCTTTATTGTCGAAGGAGTCTGAAGATTTCCAATTAGTTGGGCAATCCAATTTATTAGTAAGTGCAATTAATAATTTAATTGATAATTCAATATATTGGACTAGAATAAAAAGAGAAAAAGAAGAAAATAGCGAATATATACCATATATATATGTATCTACAAATACAACAGAGTTTAATGGACCTGCTTTAATTATTGGCGACAATGGAGATGGATTCAAATTACCACCTGAAGATTTAACTCGCCCTTTTGTCACCACTAAGCCTGGTGGAATGGGATTAGGATTGTATTATGCTAGTTTAGTAATGGAAATGTATGGAGGAAAACTTTTATTTATAGATCCCAGAGATTACGATATACCGTCCACTGTAACAGGGGCAGTCTTAGCCTTAGAATTTAAAAAAGAACACTAGAATATGACAGACTCTAATTTTCAAATAATAGCAGTTGATAACGACTCTAGGGAGTTGGATAAAATAAGAAAGGCATTTGATTTATTAAAGACGCCATGTCTCCCTATATTATATAATGAAGGTGATAATATTGATGAGAAATATTCAAATATAAGAATTGCTTTCTTTGATATAAATCTCGGAGGGCTAGGCAATCCTGCAGATCCTCTCCTTTGTAATATAATAGCATCAGCATTAAAAGAGATTTTGGATAAAAATAATGGTCCATATGCTCTTATTTTTTTTGGAGTCTACATATTAGTAAATTACCAATAATAAAAAAATATATAGAAGAAAGAGAGAAAGATGATATCCCCAGTCCGCTAGTTATTGATACCATCAATAAAGCACTAATCAACAATGTTGATGAACTAAAAGCGGAAATACAAAGAGTATTGGCAAATTCGACTCTTAATGCGATGTTAGATTACGAGAAGAAAGCCCATGATGCAGCTTCAAAAACAATAAATTCCCTTTTTTCATTAATTCCTAGAGGAAATGACAAATGGGGAGAAAATATTATCTTTTGAAAATAATTTTGATCTTATCTTTTCCAAAATGGCAGCTAATACTATGGGCATAAAACTTGCAAGAAAAAGACACCTGTAATAGCCATTCAAAGAACTTTATTTCCTATATTACAACATAATATAAAAAAAGCAGACTTATCTTCCGTTTGGATTAACAAATTATCCTCATTAAATCAGGATGCCAAGCTTAAATTTCCTTCCGATTTTAAAACGGAAGCATTAAATACTATCTATCATATAGATAATGATAAGTCACACTTGAAGAAAGATGAGAGAGGTGTTGTTATTAAAGTAAAGAAAACCTCTACACTATTCAAAAATATATTTGGGAAAAAGAAAAATGAACTTATAAAAGAATACTTTAGTTTTCCTTCAATAAAAGGAAAAAAAGAGGAAGAAGTTGAGAGTATTAGACTCCAATATATTGAAAAAAAATGTATTCCTGTATTTGTAGAGATTAGTGCTAGCTGTGATTATGCTCAACAAAATCCAAGAGCTTTAAAATATTTGTTTGGTATTAAATATCCAATAGATCCAACAATAGCTAAACCTTCTAGTGGTGAATATAAATTTTTCACTCCTTCTTTTCTTCTAAATGATGAAAAGTTCGCTATCATATTAAATTTTAGATATATATATGGCTTTCAGATAACAAATGCGATTCTAGATGAAATAATATTTAAGTTAAGTGACAACTTAATTAATCAAATAGGAAATAGATATGCCAATTATGCATCAAGAATAGGAATTATATCACACGAATGAAGAATATCTGGACATATGAAGAGCATATTTTTGGCATTTAATCTTTACTGTAAAATTCTTTCAGCAAGATAAATGCTAATTATCCACCTGTAAAGGAGTTGGCTAAAAATTATTAATCGTTCTAATAGCTCAGTCGCTATGAAACTTGCTAATTTTGCAAGGTTAGATCCTGCATTGAAAGCAAGAAATATTTCAGGTTTAACCCAAGGAGCCAAGGGAGAAAAGATTATCTGGGAAAAATTCAACAATGATTGGGAACAATTATCTTATGAAAGTGAATGTATACTTGCTAAATATAAAAATAAAATCTATCGAATATGAACTATATGATATTCCATTGTACCTTGAAGGGAGAGAAAGGGAGATTATCGTCAGACAAAGAGTAAATCAATCTTTTTTTCCGAAAAATGATCTTAGCATCTTATAATAATAAGTGTTGTGTTACAGGTAGTAATTATGTTTCTCTTTTATCAGCGTGTCATATTAAACCTTGGAATAAGGATGTTAAAAATAGGATGAACCCACAGAATGGTCTTTGCATGAATATATTACTTCATTATTCATTTGACCAAGGACTATTTACAATAACAAATGACTACAGAATTTTGCTATCAAGAGAAGTATACAGCCTAAACGACCCTTTTATGTCAAAAAAATCTTCTTTCTTACGAAAATTGCAAAATAACTTTACCACAGAAATTCATTCCTGAAAAAGTATTCTTAGAAGTATCATTATGACACAATATTCAAAAAAGTAGTATTCAATGACCGATATTTACACAAAGGATAAACGTTCTAAAAATAATGTCTAATATTGGCTCTGTAAGCACGAAGCCTGAAATAATTATTCGTAAATCACTTTTTTCAAAAGGATTTCGCTATAGGATTAATTACAAAAAATTACCTGGAAAACCCGATATTGTACTCCCCAAATATAGAACAGTAATATTTGTGCATGGTTGTTTTTGGCATGCTCACTCTAATTGTAAAGACTCCCATCTCCCAAAATCGAATATTGAATTTTGGGAAAATAAAATATCATCAAATATCAATAGAGATAAAAACAATATAGAGCAACTAGTTGATTTAAAGTGGAATATTATTGTTATATGGGAGTGAAATTAAAAAGAAAAAGTTTGGAAAGTCTTATTGAGGAAGTTGCAAATTGTATATTGACTAAAACATCAAGGTAATATCATATCAAGAGTTTTTTGATCTTATTAGTCATATTTCAGAATATTCATTATCTTTACCCCCAGTATTCTCCATGAGCAAACTACCGCAAAAGCACGTAGCAAATTAGTGAGATAATTCATGGGATATGCTTGAAGCTAAAAAATATAAAGTTTTAAATATCAGTGTGGTAACTCTATTAGGAGAATCCCAGGCGGATCACCAAGAAGCTGGACAAAACCAGACAAAAAAAAAGACAACCCTACAATATCAAGGTATTGTAGGAGTTTTTCTTTTGTATAATTTCTGTGACCTAAAGACACGAAAAGGTCACAAAAAGACATACTTTCAGACCACCTCGTGACCTGTCCGACCTTTCGGATTTTAGGTCACGGAATGTCTGAAATTGTCGGTTTGTTGTCTTGATTTGTCCGTACTGCAAATATCTCATTTTCAGTTCATCAATTTAATTTTGTAACTAAAAAAGAGATTATGAGAAGTACTTTCAAGCTACTCTATTTCGTCAAACGAAATGCAGTAAAGAAGAACGGCAACGCACCGATTATCGCACGTATCACTATCGACCAAGTTGTAGCCCAGTTCAACACCAAACTGGAAATAAATCCGGCTCACTGGAGCGTGAAGTTAGGCAAGGCTTCCGGCAGAACCGCAGAAGCCGTACATATCAATTCTATGCTGGAAAGCATCCACAGCACGGTACCCCAACAAGACTAAATGGTTGATTTATAATATTGAAGCAATATAATACTGGCGAAAAGAAAAACAGAAGTTTGTCATTTACTATCCTTCGTCCATTCATTTGACTAAGCTGTCTTGCAAACGGCTAAGATATGCCGTCCAATCCTTCTTCCGTTCTTTCATGGCAATATAAGCGGCATAATAATCGCCTAACTCCATTTAGAGCACCGTACTGAGAAAATTCATCATTTCTTTTATTCCCACGTTGCCATTGTTAATGCCACCCGAAGAAACAAGGTTGAGAAATTCAGGTCTTTATCGAATTGTGCGCTATCGGTACATAGGCGTAAATCAAACTTTCCACGAACAACATAATATTCATCATACAAGGTCGAATGAAAACGATAATATTGGTAAAAGTCCAGATTACGGTTAAAGAAGCAGGTCAGGTTATCCAGTTCTTTACTTAATATAGTTTCTGATTACATCATTACTACCATCGGGGCATTGTGTTTCTATCCGATAAATCTTATAGAAGGAATGAATTTGCAGTTTTGTTTTTAAATCATTGAGAACCGCTTGCAAACGACGCACTATTGAAAGAAAAGTTTCAACAATATCATAACCGTAGAGGTCGATTTCAGATATATTGACCTCTATTTCAGCTAACATGTTATTAACCAGTTCTTTCATTTTACTACTTTAATAGTTTTGTAAATTTAGACTCAGTACAAATACTTAAATCCGTAGTTACAAACTTCCCATTGTAAAAAAGAGAAAATATAGTAGCTGGTGTAGGAGAGTTTTGTGCTTGCTCTCTCGTTTCCAATTTAATTACTTTCAAAGGAATATTTATTTCTTGCGCAAGAACACGCAACACTCCATTTACATAATAATCCGTATATGGGCAACGATTAGAATAATAAGCCACTATTCCCAGTTTGTCGGGGCATTCTCCACTTTTGACGCAATCATTAAAATATGGAACTGCACTATTCTCATGAAAACTCATTACCAACAATGAAAATCCATTTGGAAGTTTTTCTATTTCCTTAAAGCCATGTTGCAGCAACCATTTCGTATCACTCATAAAATGGTTCTTTTTTGTACCTACAACAGTAACCAATCCATTTTTTTGTTGCTTTTTTGCATCTTCAATCACAAATTGGAGCAAATTATATCCATGCCCTTGACCTTTATACTGCCCTGAAACCCAAAAACAATTAATCATTAAATAATTAGGGGCAGTAACCGGAAGCCACGCATATTCAGCAGGAACATATTCTATAAAAACTTTGGCTCGTGCATCAAGCCGCCTAAAAACATAGCCATTAGCAAATTCCTTTTTTAGCCATTCCTTTTTGGACTCATATCCTTCCAAGCATTTTTTGTCAGAGAATGCGCAGCAGATATGTTCTTTATCTATATTATCCTCTGTTAGAGTTATATATTTAGGTAAACTATTTTCCATGCTTTTATTTATTTTATCGGTATGTAGATTTTTGTGATACTCTCTTTTTTATTTTCTTTTGAATAATTGATATACTCCTCAAAAGACATCCCATGACGAAGTGAATATTCTTGGCTTACGTTAATGATGTTATACCAGTCCTGCAAATCAGTATAATACCCCTGCAACGTATAGACCGCATATTTACCTTGTGGTAGCCGGATTGTACCAAATTCACAAGTAGGCATAATTTCCTTTTGTACCGATGCACAAGCATAGAAACGACATTGATTAGGGTTTGTCACATTAGGGTCGTCAAAACTTAACCCAATAAAACGTGTATCGGGCAGAAGTAAGTCATTGCTCTTTAAGAAATGTATCAATTTACTCCATACTGTTTCATAAGGTTCTTCCTCTCCGTACTTACCCCATATACGGATATATACTAAATTTAATCCCTCGAAATTGTAGACTTCAGAATGCAATTCGCACTCCTTTCCATCATGTTCGCACTCTTTTAATCGCATCCTTAATCTGCTGATATATGTTTTGGGAGAGATACCAAATTGTTTCTTAAATGCTTTGGAGAACGATTGCGGATTATCGTAGCCGACTAACCCAGCCAAATTCTGTAAACTCATGTCTTCAGTTTGCATATATAGTACAGCTCGTTCTACTCGTTGCCTCGCCACATAAGAGTATAATGGTTCATCCAAAGCAGAACTCATCATACGGAGCAATTGCCGTTGAGACATATTTACTATGTCGGCTATTACATTCAATTGCAATGGCTGATGCAGATTAAAATTTATGTAATCAATTACTTGATTGACTTTCTGTTTGTATATATTTTCAGTGCTACTTTTCATCTATAACGATATAATTTGCAAATATATAGAGTTCATACAAATGTATGATTGTCCAATCTCGCCAATTTTAGAAATCTTAGGTTACGGTTTTAGGAGGTTATGTCAAAACGTTGGCACAACCTCGTTTTTTAAAGGCATCTACGACGTAATGAGTTGGCTGGAAACTTTATAAGCATACCGATGCTTCAGAACAAAAAGCAGAATCACAATGATTGTCAAAGCCTCCGAGAGTGGCATTGCCAACCAGATTCCCGACACACCCAAGAACTTCGGCAACAAAATAAAACTCGGAATAAGGAAAACAAAGCCACGCAACAAAGCAAAAATCGTAGCTGGCTTTATTCTTTTTTCAACACTCTGAAAATAACCTACCACAGCAATATTCACAATGAAAAAGACAAAGCCGCTTGCAAAATAGGGGAAACCGTGTATCGCTATCTTCGCCGCTTCACTGTCAAGACTGATGAAAAGGCCAACCAGCAGATAAGGATAAACAGTGAATGCCACCGTTGCAACCACACCGCAGACCACAGCCGTCAGCAACGCAATACGTTCCGCCGTCATCACTCTTTCCTTGTAGCCCAGTCCGAAATTATAGCTGATAATAGGCTGGGCAGATTGTGCAATAGCATTACCTACCATGAAAACAAAAGGAATATAATAGCACGCTATACCGAATGCCCCTACGCCATCGTCCCCCAGATAGGACATAAATACCTGGTTCCCGACGAACATAAGCACAGCAAGCGTTGCCTCTCCCAATAAGGCAGAAGAACCGATACGCCACTGGTAACCAATATTCCGCACGGAAAGCCGCAGGCTCTTGACACTCCATTTGAGTGGTTGTAAGCGCAAATGCCGAGCATAAAACAGTAGATAGACCATCGCCACCAGTCCGCCAACCATGATGCTGATGGAAGTGGCAAATGCCGCTCCCATGACCCCCCAGCCAAAAGGAAAGATAAACAGCCAGTCGAGCACCACATTGATTACAGCCGTAATCAGGCTGCACAACATAGCCAGCTTTGGAGAACCGTCCAGGCGGATGACAAACAGCGACACCGTTATCCATATCTGAAAGACCCATGACGGAACAAACCACAGCAGATAATCCGTCACCATAGGCAACAGATGTTCGGAAGAGCCGAGCATCCGGGCTGTTTCTGCCGGAAAAGCCATCATCAAAACAGAGGGTATCAAAGCTACAATCGTTACAAACAGTAATGCTTGTGTCACATTCAACCGAGCAGACTTGCTTTTGCCTCTCGACAATTGGATAGAAGCGACCACAGAACACCCGGCACCAACCATAAGCCCGATTCCCGTAAAAAGCATCAGTAAAGGGACACAGATATTTACGGCCGCAATCCCGTCGCTACCTACTCCATGCCCGACAAATATCCCATCAATCGCTGTTACGGCCGACATACTGAGCATACCCAGCAACGTAGGAACAAAATATTTCCGAAACAATGTAAACACATTCAGTGTACTCAAATCAATTGCATCTCTTTTCATGTTCAACTATATTTATAGGTTATTGTCTTGCCCAAAAGCAAAAAAATGCCGGATAAAATGATTGGTTTTACCCAGTCATCTTATCCGGCATTTTTACAGCCCTCCGATGAGGATTACAAAACTCTTTTGGTTTTCTAATTCGCGTGCAAAGGTGGGACTTCTTTTTCAAGTATCCAAATATTCATGATTTCTTTCACTGAAAAAGCAGCAAAAACATGAACATTATCCACTACCATATCACTCTTTTGAAGGTAGACACACAGCCAATGAAAGACAGTCTATCAGTCTTTCATTGCTCTAACATAGGCTGTCAATACACTGAATAAATGATAGTTAGGCATGCGCACTATTGTGGTACGACTTCTCCACAAGCATGAAGAAGCCGTACCACAATAGTGAAGAAACTGCATCACAACCGTGCACAATAGTCATTAATAAGCTTTTAGTAGGAGAAAGAGCTGTTCTTTGCGGAAAGAAGACCAGCCATTTGCACAAGAAAAAACAGCATGCAAGCAAAGTTTGCCTACATACTTGCATGGCATCTGCTTACATACTGTAAAATGCGGTATAACAAACAATTAGAAAGCACCATGCAAGCATGTAAGCAAAATGTGTGGTAAACCTATTGTATCTCTTTTCATTTTGCGATGACTCCATAGTAAACCATGTTATCAATACGCTTCTGATAAATCTGGTTATTCTGCAGCAGATACCCCAAGGCCAAACACAAATCCACATCCCTGAACTTCGTCAGTTTCTGCAATTCAAAGATTGTACACTTCTTAAGATTGCACAGAATGGAATATACCATTTTCATATTATTGGTCGCCTTCTCAATATTCTTCATATTATTATCTTATTATTAGTTCCTTTCTTAAAATGATATCCTATATTATCTACTCAAATATAAGATAAAGACAGAGCAATGACAAACATTGCCCATTCTTTTCATTTCAGATAACATTCTTTGAACTACATATACCTAAAATCTGCAAAAAATATAGAACTTTATAAATATCAACACTTTATAGAAAGGTATATTCACATTATACTATATCCGGAAACGATTATGCTGGTATAATCAAGGTACTATTATATGCTTGCCTTCGGGAGTGACTACTACCGAGCCCATTTTGATGTAATGTTTCCCTTCCGGCGAAACTATTACCTTTGTTTCGCTACTCTTGTCGGAAGATTCTTTTTTCTCATTCATGAAACTCTTGTCCCGCGAAGTGGTAACCGGATAAGTATCCTCCAGATAGCTCTTCATTTCGTCCACTTTTCCGTCTTTGAACCACACCTTGACAGCCGACCACCCCGCCAGGAGTATAAGCGCGGAATGTCCAAGCCTCTCCCTCCTTATTCAAATCTCTAAATGCAGGCTCTCCTAAAATGGTACACACCTCTTTAAAGCTCATACCACGTTCAATGCTGCTCAACTGCTTATAATCAAACCCGTAGCTTTCATAAATGCCACAGCCCATCACCAAGACAGCGAGTAACAAGCCTAAAACAACTGACATCTTTTTCATAATAGAAAGTTTTAGTATTTATCCATACAGCAAATGTAGTATGATAAAAACCTCCTTTTCCGTGATTCTCTCTATTTATACATAGGGATTTCCCTATCAGTTTATCTGTATCTTTACAACCTATAAAGAATATCATCCCAGCCCCGTTCCAATGAGCAATATCAAGTCGGAAGGGGCCACCACCGTATGGTTGGCAACCGGCAAAGACAGTCTTAAAACAAAGGTGCAGCCAATCCGAAAGCAGGTTTGTGCTTTCAGGAAGAAGGAAACAGCGTAGTGCTCACCGGTAAGGTGGAGATAAAAGGCCCGGCAGCTCCCAATTATGTATTACTGAAATTCAAAGGACACCATGCCACCATTTGGATTGACGGACATTTTGTACGCAGAAATCTTTAAGAAGAGCATTCAGTTCCTCATCTGATGTCTTGCATGGGGGGATGAAAACTATAGCCCCTTCGTTATCACCGGCAATCCGAAACCTCCTTTCTGCAAAGTCAGGGACTTTCGGTTTGCCTTTTCGTGCTTTGTTGTATGTGGCTGTGGAAACATGCAAGGTCTCTATCGCTCCATCCTCGAAAGCCACCTTTAAGTAATATTCCTTACGTACTCCGTCCGACACATAACGATGCTTGCCTACTTTACGTCTCTTTTTTCATGTTCTTTTATCAGCTTCTCAAGGCACGGTAAATCGTCACCTCCTTTGTCGAAGCAGGAGCCGCCATCCGATAATTCCCTACCAGAAAAAAGCGAACAACTGATGACACCCACGCACACCACATGGCACAATATATTCACTGCCTTTTGCTCCATCGTTGTCAGCCATATCCATTTTTTATATAGAGGAAGTGTAACGACTGCCACCACAAGTCCTAGCCCCTACGGGTATCCACACAGCAGCCAACGTATCTTCATAGATGTTATATCCGATGCAGCCCAAAGCTACGACCAGTACAAACATCAGAAAACGGAGTATTTTTATAAACAGTTCTTTCATTGCCGCGTTTATATTTTTTTTGCAAATATAGGAAAAATATCATTCGACCGACTGTCAAATCTGTTCAATCTACATGAACTTACTTGCTTGATAGAATGTTATAACTACAATAACTAAAACAGAAAATATCATGGAAAAGAGCTTAATTCATAGTAATGAACTGCATTTTATCAGTAAGAAACGCATTCATCAAGCAGTAGAGAAAATGGTTGAGTCATTGGATTTGGCTGCGGGTTCCACAACCGGCTTCAACATCTATGCAGTAGTGGAGAGCTATTTCACGGATTTGGAAAAACGAAAAGAAATCAATCAGCTGCTCAACCTGGAGCAAGATGTCTGCGAAGAAATAGAGGCAGAATTAAGTTATAAATAAATTACGGAGTTACCGACTACTATTAAGTTACGGGCTACAAGTTGTCCTGCAGTATGATAATGCAGTACAACTTGTAGCCCGTAACTTATAGTAGCTGATAGCAGTAAATTGAAACTTGTAGCCCACTCAGTCTTTCGCCTGATGCACCGTCAACTGCGGGAATGGGAAGTCGATACCTTCCTCATTGAATACGGAGTAAATCTTCTTGTTCATATCAAAATAAACGCCCCAGTAATCTCCACTCTTTACCCAAACACGGATAACCACATTCACACTGCTGGCATCCAAGGCATGAAGAGCTACAAACGGTTCGGGAGTATTCAGAATACGGCTGTCTTCGGAGATGATACGACGCACGGTGCTTTCTACCTTGTCATAATTCTCACCATATTCTACACCAATCACCCAATCTACACGACGCGTATCCTCACGGCTGTAATTAGTCACTGTACCACTGCTCAACGCACCGTTAGGTATATAGATTACCTTATTGTCGGCTGTGGTCAGAATCGTATGGAAGATTTGAATCTCACGTACCGTTCCGGACACTCCCTGGCTTTCAATCCAGTCGCCTACCTTGAAAGGACGGAACAGCAAGACAATCAGTCCACCCGCAAAATTCTGCAAGTTTCCGGAAAGTGCCATACCGATAGCCACACCGGCAGATGCCAACAAAGCTGCAAAAGAAGTGGTTTCCACTCCCAATTTGCCGATAACGGCAATAATCAGCAGAATGGTCAGCAAGATATTGACTAAACTTTTCACGAAGCTCTGGATACTGGCATCCACATGTCTTTTTGCCAATAACCTCGCCAGCATTTTCCTAAGAAAGGAAATCAAGAACCGTCCTACCACAAAGATGATGACAGCTCCAATAATACGTCCACCGGCACTTACGCCCCAATCTATCAATTGCTGAAGGAATATCTGCAGTTTGCTGAAACCGTCGTCAGCAACTTGGGCAGCAAAGGCTGCCATGAATAAAGATAATAACATAACTATACTCTTTTTTTAAAATTAATGCTGCAAAATTAACAAATAACTCTGACTTTCGTTCACTTAACTTGCCACTTTCGACGAAAACTCCTACCTTTGCTCCCGATTTCAACTAAGGGGTGCCCTAATACGACGGGCTGAGATCATACCCATTAACCTGATCCGGGTAATGCTGGCGGAGGGAAAAGAAGAAAAGTTCCCCTTTTCTGTATTCATCTAAACGAAACAATTGCAAATGAAGAGACATGCAATGGCGACCTGCCTCCTTATGGCAGCACTGGGTGTCTGTGCGCAGACACAAGAGCAAGACAGTCTGCGGGTGATAAACCTGCAGGAAGTGGAAGTCATCTCCACACGTGCCACAAACAGCACACCGGTGGCATTCACCAATATAGGCAAAGAACAACTGAAAAAACAGAATTTCGGACAAGACCTGCCGTATCTGTTGAGCATGACACCCTCCGCCATTACTACCAGCGATGCCGGTGCCGGGGTGGGTTACACCACGCTGAGAGTCCGCGGAACAGATGGCACACGCATCAACGTCACCGCCAACGGTATTCCCATCAACGACGCGG
>VOFK01003762.1_pt1 | contig 20973 bp, 36 predicted proteins | sample 5384121 | NCBI WGS metagenome assembly VOFK01 (sample SAMN12384730, study PRJNA508395) | human gut metagenome | isolation source: healthy gut J | host: Homo sapiens | reverse complement strand
AAGTCCGGATGACTTTAAATTTGCTTAAAATAATAAAAAAAGGAGTATGCCTCTTTTTTTTATTGTCGGATATGCCGTCAACGGTTTGAGGCTTATATGTTTACAAATGGAACGGTATGATTCTTTCTTCTTTTCCGCTCCGTTGAATGAACTCTATCAAGTCAGGGACTGAATGCCTTTCACTCAGGGACTCATTGTTCCCCTGTTCAGAAGTCTTTGTGGGCGGGGAGGGAGAAAAGGGGAAAAAGTTGGAAGTCGGGATAAAAATGTGTATTTCTTCTTAGGGTTGCGCCGGTGTGGTCTGTTTATATTCTATGGAAAGATATTTTTAATCTTAAAACTTAGTATGCTATGAGAAAGCTTTTTATCGGCGCTGATATTGTCGTTTTCAATATGGAGCGTTTTTTCATGCCGGCAGGAAAATAATGTAACCGTTAAGCAGTATCCCATGTTCTGGACATGGCTGGATTATCGTCCCGGCATGAATTTCGATTCGGTATGCCGGTGATGAATGACATCGGCATGGATGGAATAATGCTGAATGCACCTACCCCCCGACGACTATCGCATTGCCATTCCCATAGCCCGTAAACACGGCATTGAAGTATACGCATGGTTGTGGACCATGAATCTGGAGCACGACCGCGATAAGATTTTGGCAGAACATCCCGACTGGTTCAGCGTAAACCGCAACGGAAAGAGCCTCGCAGATACTACGGCATATGTGGATTATTATAAATTCCTCTGTCCCGCACTGCCTGAGGTGCGCGAATTCATCAGGGAGAAAATTAAGTCGTATTGCGAAGTCGAGGGATTGAACGGAATTGCCATCGACTACAACCGTTTGGTGGATGTAGTGCTTCCTACCACGTTATGGCCGCATTACGGTATTGTGCAAGACCGGGAATATGCCGCATGGGATTACGGTTATCATCCCGCCATGCTCGAAAAGTTCAAGAGCAGGTATGGCTATGATCCGCGTGAGCAGCAGGACCCTTCGACAGACATAAAGTGGCGGCAGTTCCGTTGCGACCAGATAACGGAAGTTGCGAATATGATTGCCGGAGTGGTGCATTCGTATGGCAAGACAATGGCGGCATCTCCGTTTCCTACGCCGAAGATGGCTTCACGCATGGTGCGGCAGGACTGGGGTAACTGGAACCTGGATATCGTTTTTCCGATGGTTTACCATACTTTCTATACGGAAGATGTCAGTTTTATTTCCGATTGTACCGTTGAGAATGTGCGCGACAAGAATGATAAAACCGTATTGTATTGCGGCATGACTGCTACCGATGGTCCGAAATGTTCGAATGTATGGATGCCGCGCTGAATAGCGGCGCTCAGGGCATTGCCGTATTTACGGTGGCAGGCTTGCGCTCGTCCGAGGTAAAGAACCGGTTCAAAACTTATACGGACAGCGTACGGGCGGTGCGCGCGGCTAATGGCGGTATCATTGAAGCGGTGCATCTCACGTGGCGGATACCAATCCTTTTACTCATAAAGGCATCATGGCATTGGTGGAAAAGCGTATGCGACGGATTGTGGCCGAAGCATCCGGTAAAGAGGAGTTACCCCGTTGGCTTTGGGTGAGTATAGGCAAACGGAATCTTACGATGCCACCCGTTGCTATCGGGTGGCGGATGAGAACAGGACGGTCTTTAAGGTTACTTTCTACTTCTACGGTGATGTACTTTCGGGTTGGGACGTAGTGGCGGAATAGCCCGCCCTCTTTCTTATTCCGTTGATTGCAGCGGATTTATGCGATTTTTCAGACTTTTGCACTATCTTTGCGGTTTGAAAAGATAGAATTTGAAGAAAGTATATGATTACCATTGAACAACTGAAAGATATCAAGGAACGTACCGAAGCGTTGAACCGCTATCTGGACATCGAAGGAAAAAAAAATACAAGTGGAAGAGGAGCAATTGCGCACGCAGGCTCCGGGGTTCTGGGATGACCAGAAAGCCGCCGAAGCTCAGATGAAGAAAGTGAAAGGCTTGCAGCAATGGATTTCCGGCTACAATGAAGTCAAGGTTATGGCGGATGAGTTGCAGCTTGCATTCGATTTCCACATGGATGAACTGGTAACGGAAGAGGAAGTGGATGAGGCCTATGCAAAGGCATCCGCTGCCGTAGAGGCCCTTGAACCAAGAATATGCTTCGTGAGGAAGCCGACCAGATGGATTGTGTACTGAAAATAAATTCGGGAGCCGGCGGCACGGAGAGCCAGGACTGGGCGAGCATGCTGATGCGTATGTATCTGCGATATGCCGAAACACACGGATATAAGGCAACTATTTCCAACTTGCAGGAAGGCGATGAGGCCGGAATCAAGACCTGTACCATTGAAATATCGGGCGATTATGCCTACGGCTATCTGAAAGGCGAGAACGGTGTCCACCGTTTGGGCGCGTATCTCCCTATAATGCTCAGGGCAAGCGTATGACTTCTTTTTCGCATCCGTTTTCGTCACTCGCTGGTGGACGATACGATTGAGGTGAACATCGAACAGGCGCGCATCTCGTGGGATACTTTCCGTTCCAGCGGTGCGGGCGGACAGAACGTAAATAAGGTGGAGTCCGGCGTGCGGTTGCGCTATCAGTTCAAAGATCCTTACACTGGCGAGGAAGAGGAAATCCTGATTGAGAATACCGAAACGCGCGACCAGCCCAAGAACCGGGAGAATGCAATGCGTCAGTTGCGTTCCATTCTGTACGACAAGGAACTTCAACATCGTATGGCGGAACAGGCAAAGGTGGAAGCCGGCAAGAAGAAGATTGAGTGGGGTTCGCAAATCCGCAGTTACGTGTTCGACGACCGCCGCGTGAAAGACCACCGTACCAATTTCCAGACTTCGGATGTAAACGGGGTAATGGACGGTAAGATAGATGGTTTCGTCAAGGCCTACCTGATGGAATTTGCAGGCGGAGATAACATTTAGTCCTTTCTGTTTTCCTTTTTATAGGCACGGGATTGCACGGATTTCGCAGATTTGCTTTTATTCTTTTTTCGGTGAACTCCGTGTAATCCCGTGTCTGATAAAGAAACAAATAACAAGCGTTTTTTTGTTTTGACACATTCCTTTCTTTTTTCTTTTATAAATGCTTGCAAACTTCCCGAATTTCCTTTTTACTTTGTTTATCGTTGAACTTTAAACTATAGAAACACCATGGGAAAGAGTAAAAAAAGAAAGTAATGCACAGCCGGAAAGAAGAACAACAAGCCAGGAGAGTATTGCTGATTATCGGAGTTGCCGCTTTGGTATTGGTGGTTGCCATGCTGGTGGGCTATTCCTTCTTAGGCTGATTCAGAAGATAAATATGCCGCAAGAGATAGAACGGAAATTTCTCGTAAAAGGAGAATACAAGTCGCAAGCATACTCGCAGGACCGTATCACTCAGGGATATATCAGCAGTGCGCGCGGACGGACGGTGCGGGTACGCATACGTGGCGGGCAGGTATTCACCATTAAGGGAGCATCCGGATGCATCCGGTATCAGCCGTTACGAATGGGAAAAAGAAATTCCTCTGAATGAAGCCGAGGAGCTGATGAAACTGTGTGCGGGTGTTATTGATAAAAACCCGTTACCTGATACGCAGCGGAAACCATGTTTTTGAGGTAGATGAGTTCTACGGTGAGAATGAGGGACTGGTAGTTGCCGAAGTGGAGCTTGCCTCGGAGAACGAGCCTTTTGAGAAACCGGACTTTATCGGGCAGGAAGTGACGGGAGATATCCGTTATTACAATTCGCAACTGATGCAACATCCGTTCAAGGAATGGAAGTAAACTAATTACGCCCCGTAATTGTTGATTCGTATATGGAGAAACTGTACCAATACTTGCCGGAAGAACTCGTCACTTTTATCCTGGTGACGGTGTTTTCTTTTGCTTATAGGTCTTTCCCCTGAGGCGTATCAGTTTGAAGCGCGAAGGAGAGACAACCTTGTTCGGTACGGACCGTACTTTCACCTTTATCGGCATTCTGGGGCTATCTCCCTCTATATTCTTTTGACCCGACGGACTATCGCCTGTTTATGGGTGGCGGGCTGTCCTAGGTTGCTGCTTGCCTTGAATTAATTACGTCAAGCAGGCGCAGTTTCATGTGTTCGGGGTCACTACCATTATCATTGCGCTCATTACGTATTGCATTGCACCTATCGTTGCTACGCAGCCCTCCTGGTTCTATGTAATGGTAATTGTGACCGTATTGCTCTTTACGGAGCTGAAAACATACGTTTACCGAACTGGCACAGCGGATGAAGAACGACGAAATGATTACGCTTGCCAAGTTCCTTGCCATCAGCGGTATCATCCTCCCGATGCTGCCCGACGACAATCTGATACCGGGCATCAACCTCACGCCTTACAGTATATGGCTGGCTACGGTGGTGGTTTCGGGCATTTCTTATCTTTCTTATCTGCTGAAAAGATATGTATTCCGTGAGTCCGGTATTCTGGTATCCGGCATTGTAGGCGGGTTGTACAGCAGCACTGCCACCATATCCGTACTGGCGCGTAAAAGTCGGAAAGTATCCGCCCAGGAAGCACCCGAATATGTGGCGGCGATGCTGTTGGCGGTCAGCATGATGTTCTTGCGGTTTCTTTATCCTGATAGGAATATTCAGTGTAGGGGCTTTGACAGCCATTTATCCGTATTTGTTGATAATGTCTGCCGTTGCTGCCGGGACGGCGTGGTTCCTGCATTCCCGGTGGAAGCGTCCTGCTATGTCGGAAACGGTCGATGAAGACGAGGACGGCAGCAATCCGCTGGAGTTCAAGGTAGCGCTTATTTTTGCCGTGCTTTTTGTGGTGTTTACAATCGCTACCCATTATACGTTGATATACGCCGGCGAGGGCGGGTTGACTCTGCTCTCCTTTGTTTCCGGCTTCAGCGACATCACTCCGTTCATCTTGAATCTTCTGCAGGGTACGGGCAATGTGCCTGTTTCATTGATAACAGCTTGCAGCATGCAGGCGATAGTGCAACATTGCCGTAAATATGTGTTATGCATTGTTCTTCTCCGGCAAGAAGAGTCCGTTGCGTTCGTGGGTGTTGAGAGGCTTCGGTTGTGTCATTGCCGCCAATGTGTTCCTGCTGTTGTTTTTCTACTTTCTGTAAATCAATGTGCTTTTCGCTTTTTTTAACTCGGTGTTCCGATAAATGCCGAAGAATGCCCTATTTTTGCCTAATTCGTTGTGACAGTAGACACTATCTGCTACGAAAAAAACAGACAAGGTATAGATTTAAACAGGGAAACACCATGAAAAACAGATGGGCCATGTTGCTGGCGGTATTGTTAATACCGTTTGGGCAACTGCACAGAATGCGGCAAATTCTTCCTTTCAGATTAAGGGGTATCTTACTCGATTCTCTTACTAAAGAAGGCGAGCCGTACGCTACAATCAAAATAGTTAAGAAAGAAGCGCCGGAACATGCGTTGAAAATGCTGGTGACGGATATGAAGGGACACTTCAGGAGAAAGTACCCGGTAATAAAGGCAACTTCATTATGACAATTTCTTCGGTGGGACGGAACAGATTGTGAAGAACTTCTCCGTAAAACTGGGGAGAAAAGTCGGTGGACTTCGGTACCATGTATATTACAGATGCTTCCAATGAGTTGGGACAGGTGGAGATTGTAGCCCAGAAGCCGTTGGTAAAGGCAGATATCGACAAGATAGAATATAACGTGCAGGACGACCCCGATTCCAAGTCGAACTCTGTTCTTGAGATGCTGCGCAAAGTACCCTTGTAACGGTGGACGGCGAAGACAACATCAAGGTGAACGGCAGCAGCAGTTTCAAGGTGTATGTCAACGGCAAGCCCAACAACATGATGAGTAATAATCCTACGGAAGTCCTTGAAAAGTATGCCCGCCAACTCCATCAAGCACATAGAGGTAATTACCAATCCCAGTGCAAAGTACGATGCGGAAGGTGTCGGGGGTATCCTGAACATTGTTACCGTAGGCGGCGGACTGGAAGGGTATACGGCTACGTTCAGCGGCAATGTCAGTAACCGTGGCGCCGGTGGGGGTGTATTCGGTACGATAAAAAGCGGCAAACTGACTTTCAGCGCCCGTTATAATTACAACTATAACAACCAGCCCCGCAGCTACTCCGGCGGCAATCGGCGTACCGTCGGTGAAACGGACAGCAGTTCGTCCGACCTGGATTACAGCGGGACAAGCAAGGAGACGGTTCTTTTCCAGTCAGGCAGTATGGAAGCCAGCTATGAAATCGACACATTGCGGCTGGTAACCATGTCCTTCGGGCTTTGGGGCGGCAAGAACAAGAGCGACGGGGAGACCAATACGCTGGCCACCTTCCCCGGTACTGCCAACGAACTGTACAGCTATGTCTTCAATAGTCACAGTAAAAGTTCCTGGTATTCCATTGACGGAGGTATCGACTACCAGCGTCTGTTTCCCGTAAAGGAGCGTATGCTCACGTTCTCGTATAAGATTAATACCCGCCCGCAGACCTCGGATTCCTATTCCGGCTACGAGTATGATATGGACAATGTGGCTCCGGACTGGCAGGACTTTATGAAGCGCATGCTCGACCAGCATAATGACGGTTCGCAAAGCACTACGGAGCACACCTTACAGCGCAGATTATACGACTCCCATCGGCAAGATGCACACAGTAGAAACCGAGTTAAATACATCCCTTCGCAACAATACTGCCGAGGACGACCAAGCCCAGCGCGCCGCAGGGCAGCAAACCGATTATGAATTCGATGAAGACCATAGTTCCCCACTACAAACACCTGAATGATATTCTGGCTGCCTATGCCGGTTATTCCTTGAAAGTGAAGAAGCTCTCCGGCAGGCTGGGCGTGCGCTACGAGCATACCATACAGAATGTGAAGTATCTTTTAGGTAAAGGCGATAACTTCAAGAAGGATTTCGACGATGTAGTTCCTTCCGCCAGCATCGGCTGGAAGCTGACGGATATGTCCAACTTGCGTTTGGGTTATAAACATGCGTATCTACCGTCCGGGCATCTGGTACCTGAATCCCTACCTGAATGACAGTAATCCTACCAATATCACGCAAAGGCAACCCCAATCTGGATAGTGAGAAAAGCCATGCCTTCAATCTGAGTTACAGCAATTTTACGCAGAAGTTCAATGTCAACCTATCGCTCCGCTATTCGTTTACCAACAACAGCATCGAGCAAATCTCCGAAATGGTTCCCGATACCGAGATTGAGGGTTTGAAAGAGACTACCGGCAAAGAGGTGCTTTTACTCCACTTATCAGAACATAGGAAAAACCAAGAATGCGAGTCTTAGCGGTTATATCAACTGGAATGCTACATCCAATACCCGTATCTATGCCAATATCTACGGTAACTATTCATATATGGAAGGAGCCAACGGCCTTAAAAACGACGGTTGGAATCTTTTTTTGCCTACGGGGGTGCGCAACAAACCCTGCCCCATGACTGCGCATCAGTCTGAACGTGTTCCGGCCAGACTTCCTGGGTGATGTTACAGGGCAAAGGAAGCAGTTACTTCGATTACGGCTTGAGCGTAAAAAGTCTTTCTTCGACAAGCGTCTGACCCTCTCTGCTTTTGCCAGCAACTTTTTAAGAAGTACATGGACAATACCAATACGCTCGAAGGTGTTGGTTTTACGCAGAGAGCTGGAGCAAGTACAGCCGCCAGCGCTTCGGCATCAGTGTCAGTTACCGTATCGGCGAGCTGGAAAGCCAGCGTCAAAAGAAAGCCGCCCGTTCCATCAGCAATGATGATGTAAAGGGCGGTGGAGGCGGCAATAGCGTTCAGGAGGATCGCAATCCCGGTTATGAAGCGGAAATGGGGGGTCAGAACTCAATTGGAATCCTAACTTCCGCAATCCCTGCTGTACGTCCGGATGGCTCATAAAGAGTTTCCAAAGCAGTCCGCTGCGGTAATTTCAATCATGACAGCTATCGGCCCTTGGTCGATGGCAAGATAACGTTGCGGATACCAGTTGTCCGTTTCGCTGAAAGCGTCGTAGAATCCGTAAGGGCCGAACACCTTGTCGCCCATGTCGTAAAGGTGGCGCATCACTTGCAGCGAATACCCGGTGTATATACGATGGACGAAAGGGCGGCGGTGGGAGCGATGACTCCCGGTCGTCGCGCTCGTTGGGAGAGGGGCGGCATACCCGTTGTGGAGTAGCTGGCGGTCAGTCCCCAGCAGTCCGGTCCGAAGCCTTTGTAATGTTTGGGGTTACGGATGCAGTAGGCGCGGTTCACAAGCGTGAGGTTACGCATTTCGCCGAAGTAATCGGGGCAATACTGTCTTTCAGCCCGTTGTCGAGTCCCGGAACGAGTACTGCGCCCAGAACAGAGGACCGGCTTCCGTGCCCTGATACCGCAGATGCAGTTCGATTCCCTCTACCTTATGCGGGCTGACGATGGCGCCGTTCTGCGCCCAGCCTTCGTGGTATACGGCGGCGGGCACGCCATGCGTAGGCGAGGCGGCGGCAAGGGATGTACATGATGAGGCACTCGTTGTAGCCGTGCACGGGGAAGTCCATCTCCCAGCCGTATTCAGGGCTCCAATGCCAGTAGAGCACGTTTTGGTCGCCCTGGGCGGTAGAAGTTCCAGTCTACTTCCCGCCATAGCTTGTCGATGCGGGCGGCGAGGGCTTTCTCTTGCGGATTGCCGCCTGCATAGTATTGGTGTACGGCAAGGAGAGCCTGCATGATGAAAGCGGTTTCTACGAGGTCGCCGCCATTGTCTTTTTGTCCGAAAGGCTTTACCCGCCCCGTATCGCCATACCACCAGTGGGGTAGGCGCCGTGAAAGCGGTCGGCGGTTTCGAGGAAAGAAACGATGCGTTCCATACGTGCCAGGCCTTCTTCACGGGTGACGTAGCCCCGGTGGATACCGGCAAGCACTGCCATGATGCCGAAACCGCTGCCGCCGGATGTCACTACGTTTTGGTCGTTTTTCGGGATATACGCCGTCCATGTGGATGCGTTCGCGCGTGCCAGTCCGCTGTTGGGTTCGGCTCCGTCCCAGAAGTAATTGAAGGTCCGGCGTTGTACGGTGTCCAGCAGGGCGTCGTCGCTCAATGCCCGGATGCACCGTCGGATTTCTTTTGTGCCGCAGGCTCCTGCAAGGAACAACAGCAGGAGAAGCGGGATATATAGGTTTTACTGATTTCATTCTGTTTTACGTGCAATGATTTATATACTTGTTGGGAGAATTCTGTTTCTCCCGTAAGGAAACGCCCGTTCCCCTTTAGGGAGAAACTCCCGTTTCCTTAGTGGGAAATTTCGGTTTCCCCTGAGGGAACTGCGCGTTTCCTTTGGCGAAACTGTCAGTATCCTCAGGAGAAACCGCGGGTTTACTTCAAGGTAATACGAGCCGTCCTGGCAGCCTGACTGCTTCCACCGATGAAGAGGTCGAAATCTCCAGGTTCGGCTACGTGGTTCAGGTCGTAATCATAGAAGCGTAGCAGCTCCGGAGTAATCTTGAAGGAAACGGTTTTGCTTTCGCCGGCGCGCAGGAAGATTTTTTCGAAGCCCTTCAATTCGCGCACGGGACGGGTGATGCTTCCTACAAGGTCGCGGATGTATAGCTGTACGACTTCGGCTCCGTCCCGTTTGCCGGTGTTGGTAACGGTGACTGCGGCGGTTATGGAACCGTCCCTGTCCCATCGACGGGGTACTCAGAGCAATGTCACTGTACCGGAAAGTGGTGTAGGACAAGCCGTATCCAAAGGGATAAAGCGGCTCGTTGTCCACATCCAGGTAGTTGCTGCGGAACTTCTCGAACCATTTGCCTGCCTGTAGCGGGCGTCCGGTATTCTTGTGGTTGTAGAACAGAGGTATTTGCCCTACGTTCTTCCGGGAAAGTCATCGTCAGCTTTCCGCTGGGGTTGACATCTCCGAACAATACGTCGCCGATGGCATAGGCGGCTTCGCTTCCGCCAAACCATACATTCAGTATGGCGGGTACGTTCGCCTGCTCCCAGGTCAGCGTCAGCGGACGTCCGGTGAAGAGGGTGAGCACTACGGGCTTGCCGTCTTCAGCAGGGCTTCCAGCAGCGAGCGCTGCACGTCGGGCAGGTCGAGATTGGTACGACTGGAGCTTTCGCCGCTCATTTCGGAAGATTCGCCGAGTGCGGCTATGATAACGTCTGCACCGGCGGCTGTTTTCAGGGGGCTTCGTCCAGCAGTTCTTTGTCTGTACGGTTGTCCCGGTTCAGGGGAGCGGCCGAACATGGTGGCGCGTTCTTCATAGGCGGCGTCGCCGATGAGGTTGCTGCCTTTTGGCGTATGTGACGTTCACTTTGCCGGACATCATCTCTTTCAGTCCCTCATACAAGGAAGGATAGTCGTTGAGGCGGGCGGCTACGCTCCATGTGCCGGGCATATTGCTGCGTGTGTTGCCCAAGGGACCGATAACGGCTACGGTTCCTTCTTTTTTCAGCGGGAGCAGCGGTTGGGGCAGAGAGCCGGGATGTAGCCCGATGCTGTCGTTCTTCAGCAATACGAAGCTCTCGGCGGCAATGCGGCGTGCGGCGGCGGTGCTCTTTGGTGAAGATGTCGCGTGCGGGACGCTCCGGGTCGCAGTATTTGTAGGGATTGTCAAAGAGTCCCAGCTTGTACTTGGCTTCGAGGATGCGGCGGCGGGCCGTGTCGAGGGTCTTCATGCTTACCTTGCCCGACATGACGGACTTTTTTGAGCGTGCCCACAAATCCTTCGCTCACCATATCCATATCTACCCCGGCATTGAGGGCACGGGCGGAAACTGCTTGCAGGTCGCCGATGCCATGTTCTGTCATCTCGGATATGCCGGTAAAGTCGGTCACTACAAAGCCGTTGAAGCCCCATTGCTTGCGAAGCATCGGTCATCAGCCATTTGTTGGCTGTGGCAGGTACGCCGTCTATCTCCTTGAAAGACGCCATTACACTGCCCACACCTGCCTCTACGGCGGCCTCATAGGGGTACATATATTCGTTGAACATGCGGTTGCGGCTCATGTCTACCGTGTTGTAGTCGCGGCCCGCTTCGCCTGCCCCGTAGAGGGCGAAGTGCTTGACGCAGGCAAGATTTCATCGTTGCGCTTGAGCTGGTCGGAGAGGTTGGCTCCCTGATAACCGTATACCCATCGCTTTGGCAATTGCTCCGCCAAGGAAAGGGGGTCTTCGCCACTGCCTTCGCTGACACGTCCCCAACGCGGGTCGCGGCTGATGTCCACCATCGGACTGAATGTCCAGGAGATGCCGTCGGCACTGGCTTCGATGGCGGCAATACGTGCGGATTCCCGAATGGCTGCCATATCCCAGGTGCAGGAAAGTCCCAGAGGGATGGGGAAGATGGTTTCGTAACCGTGTATCACATCCATGCCGAAGATCAGGGGAATGCCCAGACGGGAGTTTTCCACTGCCAGCTTTTGCACGTCGCGTATCTTGTCCACTCCTTTCAGGTTGAAAAGTCCGCCGACGAGCCCTTGCTCGATTTTCTTGGCTACGTCACTGCTTTTGGCTTGCCCGGTAGTGATTTCACCGGTAACGGGCAGGTTCAATTGCCCTATTTTCTCCTCTACGGTCATTCGCTTCATCAGGGCATCGATAAAGCGGTCCATATCTTGAGGAGATTTTTGCGCTGCATGGCGGCGGCGCCTATAAAGGCGGCTGCAAGTAGCAGGCCGGTTCTTTTGAAAAACTTCTTCATAATATGTTTCTTTTAATATGTATTTTCTAATACGGTTCTTTACACATGTTTTTGCATATGCTTTTATAGATACTTTTTAAGCATGGATAATGTATATAGGTCTTTCTAAGTGAAAGCCTGAAAGGCTTTTATCTTCAAGAGAAGTGTGTCAAAATACACTTGACGATTTCTTTTAGGCACGGATTACACGGATTTCACGGAAAAGAACAAAGAAAAATCTGTGTTTTCTGTGTAATCCGTACCTAAAAAAGAAATCAATAGTAAGCGAATCTTGGTTTTTGACACACTTTCATATTACTACAGATGCATTAATATACATCCTATAAAGGCGAATTCCTTTTGGTGTATAAATCATTTGTCCTAACAGAGCACAAGTCATGAGGACTTTTTATACCCGGGTATATTATCCCGGCTTGTAGATAAAAAGCTTTCAGCCTTAGGTGCATTATCATGCCGTATGGTATTAATCACTAATCACTAATCGCTAACCACTAATTATCGTTAATAATCAGGATTCTGTTTCAGCACCCCGTTCGATTTGTCAATTTCTTCTTGTGGCAATGGCAGCAAAGGCATTCTTGTCCTGATAGTTCTTTCCGGCAGCTTGAAGCACTTCTTTGGCAATGCCCCAGCGCACGAGATCGTAGAAACGGTCGGGTTCCAATGCCAACTCAACGCGGCGTTCGTGGCGAATGGCATCACGCAGTGTGCTTTGGTCAGTGGACGTGACTTTGGGCAGTATGCTGTCCGCACCGCGTGCATGGGCGCGGACCTGCTCCAGATAATCGATAGCCTCCCCGGAATACCTTTCGTTGGCGGCTTCGGCAGCCATCAGCAATACGTCCGGGTAGCGGATGATGCGGATGTTTACCCAAAAACCGTCTTTGGTATATTTCTTACGCAGTTCGGGTTCGGTATACGCCTTTTTGTTGAAGTAAGCCCCCATAGCGGTGGATACGGGGATTCACCGTAAGGCTTGTTGGTATTTTCCGGAGTGACAGGGTCGCTGATGCTCCGGCGGAAATAAAGCAGAGTGGCATCTTTGCGGGGGTCACCGGGCTCGAATGCCCCGCCTAACAGCACAGTACCCATATGCCAGCCCCAACCGAGGTCCCAATCGCCTGCGCCGCGCACGCCTTGTACCTGGCAGAACTGACTTCCGATGACATCACTGTTTTTCAGGGCATCGGTCGATTCGCATTGCAGTTCGAACACGCTTTCGCCGCAGTTCTCGCCCTCAACGGTGAAGACTTTATCTACGGGCGTGTTCAGGTTGTAGAGGCCGGACTTGATGACTTCGGTGGAAGCGTCGTACATATTGTCCCAGTCGTTACGCATCATGTAGGTACGGGCGTGCAGTGAGCGGGCGGCTCCCCGTGATGCGTCCGGTGTATTCGGAAGTCCATGTCAGCGGCAGGCATTTCTCGGCTTCGGTCAGGTCTTTGTCTATCTGTTCGTATATCTCGTTCACATTACTTTTGGGCCGGTTGGCGTCGGATGCCTCTTTTCACTTTGAATGTTACCAGCGGCACCTCTCCCCAGGCACGTACAAGGTTGAAGTAGCAGTAGGCGCGGAAGAACAGGGCTTCGCCTTTGGTACGTACATTCTCCAAATCATCCTTGTTTCCGCTGTTTTCCAGGTCGTCGAGGATTTCGTTGCACTGGTAGATGATTTTATAGTTCTGTCCCCAATAGGCACTGAGCGTACCGTTGGAGGCTGTATACTGAAATCGTCCCACATGGCTGCCTGGTCGGCGCCGTCGCCGGCATCGCTGCCTTTTTTTCGAGTCCTCGCTGCGTACCATGTGTATCATGAAGGCGGGTATTCCGGCAGTGATGTTATAGCTGCGCATCAGGTAATATACGTTGTACATCTTTCCGCCGATAAGGGCGTTGGGAGCATCGTCTTCGGTGAACTGCCCCAGCGGGTCGCGGTCGAGGAAGTCGTTGCAGGATGTCAGGGCAAAGGTGGTGAGTGTACCTGCTATCAGAGTTAGAATCTTATGTTTCAGTTTCATGATTATTATTTTTTGTTCATCGCAGCAGACACCGGGTTGTGTGCTCTGCGGTGAATTGTTTTTAGAATGTCAGATTAAAGCCGAATGTATAAAATGGCAGGCATCGGATAGCTGCCGTCGTTCTACGCCGAAAGCAATGGCCGTACCGCCCAGTTCGGGAGTGTAACCGGTGTTGTGTTTCCAGGTTTTCAGGTTCTGGATGTTGACGTAGAGCTTCAGGGCCTGCATACCGATTCTGGATATCAGGGTCTTGTCGAAGTTATACGCCAACTGTACGTTGCGGATACGGAAGAAGCTGCCGTCTTCGATGTAGTACTGGAATTCATATTGTTGATGGTATGCTTCGTGTTGAGCAAGGGTTGGGTATTGCTTTGTACCCGGTCCGTGCCAGCGGTCCATGCGTTGTTCCATGAAGTTGAACTGGCTCCAGTTGTAGTTGTCCCAGGTACGGAATATCTGGTTACCGCCTTGTCCCATCATGTCGATGCCGAGCTCCCAGTTCTTATAGCTTACGCCGAGGGCGATGCCGTAAGTGACATTCGGGGTAGGGTCGCCTATCAGGGTACGGTCGGCAGTGGTGATTTCACCGTCACCGTTCACATCCTTGAATTTCAGGTCGCCCGGAGTCACGGTGGCCAGGGTATTCTTGGGCGACCGGGCTATTTCTTCGTCCGTCTGGTATACGCCCTCTACCTTGTAACCGTAGAAGTAACCGATGGGATAGCCGGCCATTGTGTAACTCTGGCTCTTGTCGCCTGCGATAATCGAGAGTAACCCTCCTGTACAAGGCTCTCAATACCTTGTTCTTGATGGTAGTGAGGTTGAAGCCTGCGCTATAGCCCCAGTCGCCAATCCGGTCGCGCCAGTCGATGGCGAGTTCCACGCCTTTGTTCTCTATGGAGCCGAGGTTGCCGATGCCCGGCACCGTGCCGGAGATGCCCGGAACTTCCGCCAGCAGGTCTTTAGTGGTTTTCTTGTAATATACACCCTCGAAGTGCAGGCGGTTGCGGAAGAAGTTGGCTTCTGCACCCGCTTCCCCAGGCTTCCACCTTTTCCCCAGCGGAGACGGGGATTGGGCAGGTAGGACAACTGGTAGCGGATAGATGGCGGACGGCTTGCCGAATACGGCGGAATAGGCATTGGTGAGCAACGGTTCGGCAGGATAGGCCTTGTCCAGATTCTGATTGCCGAGCGTACCCCACGAGCCTTTCAGCTTCAACATATCCAGCCAGGTGATGTCTTTCATGAACTCCTCTTCGGACATCAGCCAGCCTTTGCGCCGACGGGTAGAAATTCTGCCACTGGTTTCCGGTGTAGGAGAATGCGGAGGAACCGTCGCGGCGGAACGAAACCGTTGAACAGGTATCTGCCTTTGTAGTTATAGAGCACACGTCCCAGCATGGATACGGTACTGCGCTCCCATTGCTTGCTCTCGTTGGTGGCTGTTGCCGCATCGCCGAAGCTGATGTACCACTTGTCGGGATTGTCGGGGATAACCAGGCCTACGCCCCTGCGTACGTTCTCCGCCCAGCATCTCCAGCTTTGTTGTAATAGGTGGTGAAGCCGGCGGTGGCGGTCAGGCTGTGGTCGCCCCAGGTATTGGTGTAGGTCAGCAGGTAGTCGCTTTGTACTTTGGCTTCGGTTTCCTTGGACTGTTTCACGCCGGTCTTACCGTTGCCGAGGGTCACGACGTTGCCTTCCACGCTGCTGTCGAAATACGTTGATAACAGGCGTGTAGGGGTGCGGCTGCTGTTGGAGCATAGTCCATGGAGTACATTACTTTGAACTGGAAGTTTTTCAGGAAGTCCCATTGACCGTATACATTGCCCGATGCGCGGTAGTTTCCGCACGGGTGGTATTGGCTTTCAAGTCCACATCCACCATAGGGGTTGTTCATCTGCGCTTTCTGGAAGCCGGGCAGGGGTGGTGTACAAAGCCGTATTCGGCATTGTATACGGGGGGCTACCGGGGCTGCGCGGAGAGCTGTTGCCACACTTTTTGTATCGGCGGGCAGTATGCGTGCGCCGTTTAACTGAAGCCTACTTTGAAGTTATCCGTAACTTTATAGTCGTTGCTTATGTTCAGTGTGACCTTGCTATACTTCTCGTGCTTGATATTGCCTTGCTCGTAGGCATAACCGGCGCCGAGGTAGAAGCTGTGCCTGGCGGAAGCACCCGTGATGCTGACATTGTTGTTGGTGATAAATCCGGTCTGGAAGATTTCATCCTGCCAGTCGGTATTGCCTCGTCCACGGGGTGAAAAAATTCGGGATTGCCTTTCATTTCTCCAACTGTTCGTTGTAGAGTTCCTTTTGAACCCGCGGCGTTTACGTCATTGCAATCTTGTCGTTACACGCTTGAAGCCGAACGAGCCGTTGATGTTGACACGCGTCTGTCCTTCTTTGGCTTTCTTGGTGGTAATGATGATGACCCGTTGGCGCCGCGCACGCCGAAGATGGCGAGGACGACGGGTCTTTCAGGATTTCCATGGACTCGATGTCCTGCGGATTGAGAGAAGTTGATGTTGTCATTGAACAGGCCGTCTACTACATACAGCGGTTTGTAGCCGTTAATGGAGTTTGTACCGCGCACACGTATTTCAGGATCTGCTCCTGCCTTGCCAGAATTGATAACCTGTTACGCCGGCTATCTTTCCCTGCAAGGCGGCTACCGGGTTGACTACGGGTTTGTTGGCAATCTCATCGCCTTTTTATGTTGGTGATAGACCCGGTGAGGTCGCGTTTCGCTGCCGTACCCGATGACGACCGTTTCGGCAAGCATCTGTGAATCGTCGTTCATCTGCACGTCGATAACACTCCGGTTGCCTACTTTGACGGCTTCTTGTTTTTACCATGCCTACATAGGAAAACTCCAAAGTAGCTTCTTCGGGCGGCACTTGATGGAATACTTTCCGTCAATGTCCGTAATGACACCGTTGGAAGTGCCTTGTTGCAGTACGGATGCTCCGATGAGCGGTTCGCCCGTAGCGTCGGTCACCGTACCGGTCACTGTCTTGTTTTTGAGAAAACCGGGAGTTGCCGTAAAGAGCAAACATGCTATCAGAAATAGATTTTTTTCAGCCAGAAGGCTTTCTCCATAGAATGTTTAGGTTTTTTCTTCATTGCATAAATTTTTAGTGGATAACTAACTTGATTGTCTCCTCTGAAACAATCGGAATGCAAAAAAAGATTTGGGCGTTTTTGTATATCTCCGGTTTTTAACATAATCCGGAAGGTTTCTTCGGGCGCTTCGCAGTCCGTTCGATGATGAGGTTTTGTCTCTTTGTCCTGTAATCGTAACCCGGCAATACAGGTGGTGCCATGTTTTCAGTGCCTCTTCCCTTTCTCAACCAAAAGAGAACACTGAAGGAAAGAAGCAAGCCATGTCACCGAAAAGGTCACCGAAACGGTGTCTGTTTTTTTCGTAGTGCCTTGGTATAAGCAATAAAACCCACTAAAATTGCAGTTTTAGTGGGTTTTTGTCTATAAAGACTTGTGTGTGCGGGTGATAGGACTCTAACCCACACGCCTCACGGCACCAGATCCTAAGTCTGGCGCGGCTGCCAATTACGCCACACCCGCAAGGGATTTTCCCGTTAAGCGGTGCAAAGATAAGAAGTTTCTTGGTTTTACAAGTAAAAGTTCAAAAGAAAGTTATTCGCTGACTGCCGGAGTCCATTCCCCCTTTAAGGAAAGCCCGGGCTTTTCGATGATAGTGTCTATATGCTTTGTTTCATCCGCTTCGTCCATATTGACTTTGATATCGGGCTCTATTCCCCATTCTATCTGCTCCATGTCGGCGTTGAAATGTGGGCTGGCGGAGAAGCGTACTGTCCATCCGTTAGGCAGTTCGGAAGTGAAAGGCATGCCGGAGCCGCCACCGGTTTTGTCACCCATGATAGTGACATTGGGCAGACAGCTCATCTGATTGACGAAAATCGTTGGTTGCGCTGTAGGAGCGGCGGTTGGTCAGCACTACTGTTTTCTTTTTTTGCCAACGTATGCTGTTGCTGGGTTCCAGTTCTATGGGGGTAGGGGCTCGGAGAAATCATTATGCCCCTTTGCCGGTTTTGTGGCGGATATACCCGGTCAGCACTTTCTCGTTGGTGAAACGGGCGGCGATGCGTTCGAGTTGGTTACCGTTGCCGCCGCCATTGTTGCGTACGTCAATGATAAGTCCGCTGCATGGGGCAAGATAGGAGAGTATCTCATCCAGGTTTCCGTTGCCTATGCCCGAAGAGAAACTCTCGTAACGCATATAGCCGATGTTGTCTTCGAATATCTTGTACTTTGATACCTGCGGCAGTGCGGTAGTCGGTACTCGCCTTGCCCAGATAGAAGTCTTCCACAATGTCTTCGCGGAAGTTGCGCGGATAGTCCTGATACCAGGCATCGTAATACGAAACATTGTGGGCGGAAGCTAAGTTTACATGCCCGTCCTGCAGTTCGTTCAGCATGTTTCCCAATACTTCAAACAGGCCTTCGCTACTCATGCTGCCGGTAATCAGCCTGCTGTATTCGTCGTGTATGGCATCCCAGTCTATCTGTTTGTATTCCAGGAAGCAGTACTGCTCGTCGATAATTTTCCAGAGGGCCTCAAAGTTTCCCTGCGGAGAATTGGCAACTTCGTCTTCGCGGATGCAACTGCCCAGCAAAGGAAGCACGGCAATCAGAACCATTATATTTTTCAGAAACCTTACCATCTTGTCATTCTTCATTTATCACTCCGCTTCTTTATTTCTTTCTCTTGTTTTTCAATAAATACAGCTCCTTCAACGAATCCCACCATGAATACGTGCGAGTAGGTGTGTGTCTTTATATCGTTCACGTGTGACTGCTGCGCGTCCCATATATAGGCGAAACGCATTTTGGCACGTCCCACCGGAAAGTCTGCCGTAAGCATTTGCCGCAGTGACGGTTGGTTGTGCAATGAGGTGAATTTCACCACTCCGCTGCTGTTGCCCAACGAGAAGATTTCGTAATAGGATTGCCGTAGTGCGGGGAGAACATAACGCCCATTAACGGCAGATTGACCTGGTAGCGCAGTGTCAGCGGATAGTTCTTTATGCGTAAGTTCCAGATGGCCATGCCCGATACGTCCAGATTGATATAGGCGCGTGCCGATGCCGGATTGTTGGTATTGCGCAGGTTGTAGACAAAACCGCCGTTCAGGTCGGCAAGACCGCCGGCGAGCAACTTGAAATTGCCTGTAATGGGGGAAGTTGTAGTGCAGGCCGTAGTTCCAGTTTGCCAGTGCGGAGAATGTATTGTTGTTACATCCGCTTTGTTGCGGGTATATCCCAAATCGGCCTGAAAAAACTCTGTAGGGGAGAGCCTGCCATCCATCCATCTGGTCATGCGCATGCTTTCGCGCGAGACGCGGAAATCAATTCCGGTGTATTCCTGGGAGACAGATAAGTGTCGAATACATTCGTAAAACCTACGCCGTACATGGTGGCGCGAGTTACGAGGCGGCTCTGTTCCAAACCTTCCGCTGTGGCGGGAAGCTGTGCCTGCATGGCACTGCTGCATAACAGCAGTACCGTGCAGATAACCGGTATTATCGGTTTAGGTAGTTTCATGTTCCTTGCTGTCATCATTATCGGAGAACAATTTCATTTGTCCGGTCAGCTCGTCCAGTATGTCGCTTTCACTCTTTCCGTGGTCCGGGTCCAGAATTTCGGGTTCTTCCTCATTCTTGCTTTCCGGGATTTGCGGAGTTTCCGGCTGGCGGGTAGGTTCTAACTCGTTGATAGTATCCAGCGTATAGGTAGTCAGTCGCTTGCCTTTCGCCTTGAAACCTTTACGGCGATAAATTCGTCTGCATCGACCACCAGCGGTTCGCGGAATTTGTCATGCCCGCCGAATACGACTTCCAGTCGGGGATAGTATTCATCGGTCAGCAGGATGAGGCGGTTATTCTTGTTTTCGCCCAGGTAGTTCTGCTTGCGGCTGCTTGCTTCAAAAGCAGAATCGCTTGATGTACGGATACCCCCTGCTGGTCGGCATCATAAAGGACTGCCGTCCACACCTTGTTCGGGTCATATTTCTCCAATACCCGTATATTGTCTTCGTAGTGGTTGTTCACATCGAAATTGCTGGTGTAGAACTCGCCGTTGTTCAGCACTATCAGGATTTGCTCGTCGCTTTGGAACTCACCGAGGTATTCTCCGCGGCTGTCGTAGTTGAGGCGCAGGGACATCTTGGTCGAACCATACTTTCCGTCCGCCCAATGTGGAACCGCCGCGCTGTTTCAGGGCTATCTTATGAACCGGGTTACGGGTAAGTATATTACCCATGGCCAGCAGCGTAATTGCGGATATTTTTCAGAATGCTCTCGCGGCCCGCGGGATCGTCCCGCCGTCGGCTCATCGAGAATGAGCACGTCCGGCTCCATGGCAATCACGCCCGCGATGGCCGCGCGGCGCTTTTGGCCGCCGGAAAGATCAAATGGGGATTTGGAAAGTTCCGCCTCGGAAATGCCGACAAAGCCCGCTGCGCGGCGGCCGACGCGGCTGCGTCGCGTCGGATCTCGTCTTTGGATAGTCCCATGTTTTTGGGGCCGAAGGCGATATCGGCGTAGACTGTTTCCTCAAACAGCTGATATTCCGGGTACTGGAACACCAGACCGACGCGGAAGCGGATCTGGCGGGTGAACTTGGGGTCCTCCCAGATGTCGCGGCCGTCAAACAGCACATGGCCGGACGTCGGCTTCAGAAGACCGTTCATATGCTGTACCAGCGTGGATTTTCCGGAGCCGGTATGGCCGATCAGGCCAACAAATTCACCCCGGCAGATCGTAAGATCGACGTTTCTGAGCGCCGCATGTTCAAACGGCGTATCCGGACTATAGATGTGGGAAAGCTTCTGTATCTCTAAAATAGGCGTCAAGGCTTCTTCCTCCGGGTGTTCTGGTTCGCGCTGCGCGATGCTGTTGAAGCAGCTGTGCGCAAAGCCTCCGGCGTCAGCGCGTCGGTCGGAATATCAATGCCGCGCCGCTTCAGTTCCAGCAAAAGCTGCTCGGTCTGCGGCACGTCGAGGCCGACGCTGCGCAGCAGCGGCTCCTGCGCGAAGACCGCCTGCGGCGTTCCGTCGGCGACGATCCTGCCCTCGGACATGGCGATCACGCGGTCCGCGCGCGCGGCCTCGTCCATGTGATGGGTGATCAGAATGACCGTCATGCCGGTTTCCCGGTTCAGCCGTTCGGATGGTATCGAGCACCTCGCGCTGGCCCTGCGGATCGAGCATGGCAGTCGGCTCGTCAAGCAC
>VOFK01002532.1_pt1 | contig 20973 bp, 25 predicted proteins | sample 5384121 | NCBI WGS metagenome assembly VOFK01 (sample SAMN12384730, study PRJNA508395) | human gut metagenome | isolation source: healthy gut J | host: Homo sapiens | reverse complement strand
CCCATGCCGAAGGAGCCGGGGCCAGCGAACAGCAGGCCGGATTCAAAGACGATGCGGTTGGAGACGTTGGTCTTGTCATAGGCCTGGATCTTCAGATCATAGGTGCCGGCTTTGTAGTTGCTGAGACCGGCGTGACAGTCACGTTGAAAGTTGCTTCGCCGGTTCCGCCGTTCAGCTGGTAGGTGATCATGTTTTCGCCATCGACCACAGCGGGCTCCTGCCGTGAAGATCGCGTCGCCGCCAGCGGCGGTGAGGTGCGATGGAGAAGCCAGTCTCCGTCTCGTCGGCGAGGAAGAAGTGGACGGGAGCGTGCTGGTCTTCACCTCAGTCTCGGTGCAGAGGCTCGAGATGGATGTAGACGCTCAGGTTCAGGTCAGCCTTTGCAATCGTGAAGGTCGTGTTCGCCGAGCCGGTGAAGTTCGCCCTTACCGGTGACGGTGACGGTGGCAGTACCAGCGTTGACGTTGGAGGCGTAAGAAACGGTGTAATCCTTATCTGCCTCAAGCGTTCTGCCGCTGATCGCAACGGTCACTTCCGGAGTATGTGCCTTGGTGTTATAGGTCACGTCAGCGATGAAGGCGCGAACGTGCAGCCGGAAAATTTCCGCAGAATTGATAGTGAAGGTCTTTTCCGTCAAGCCCGTGAAGTGATCGCCCCCTATACCGGTGATGATGATCTTCGCAGTACCGGCGTTGATGTTGTTCTCATAGTGGAAACCGTGTAGTCGGTATCAGCTGTTAGCGCAGCATCATTGAAGGAAACGGCAACTTCAGGCTTCCATTCCTTGCCAGTATAGCCATAGGGGCCGGCATCATAGGTGATCGCAGCGCTGGAGATCTGCGCCTTGCTGATGGTGAAGGACTTTGTGACCTCACCATGTAGTTGCCCGTGCCGGCGACGGTAGCGGGATAGCTGCCCGGCTCAGTGCCGGTCAGGCCGGTGACGGTGTAGTCCGTGTCTTTGGTCAGCTCTTTTGCCGCCGACGGTGACGGTCACGGTCTGAGTCAGTTCATTGCCGGTGTAGACGAGATTCTCGCCAAAGGTGACATTCTCTTCTGTGAGTTTGCGGGCAACGACCTCAAATTCCTTCTCAGCAGTGTAGATGGTGTCAGCATCCTCGCAGGATGCAGTCACTTTACTTGCCAACGGGGAACGGCTGGTCAGAGACCTGATTGCCGTCCTTGTCGAAGAACTTGAACGTGACGTCGCCTGCACTGCCGGTTTTGGACTCGCCGACGCTGGGGGTTGGCAACAGTATCGCCGTAGGTGACGGTAGCAGGAACGTCGATCTTGAGCGTATCCGCGTCGGTGTTCTTGTCAATGATCTTGATGGTGAGCGTACCGGACGCCTCGTTATAATTCGCCGAAGAGAATTTCAATGTAGCCGTGTCAGACGCGTTATTAGCAGCATCTGTCTTATCCGTATCTCTCAGCGTAAACGTGACAGAACGCATGTCCATCGCTTGGTAAGTAACCTGTAATCAGGCTATTTCCCCGCGTGAGTAACCACAATTTTAATGCCGTCCTGCGTCAGACCGAAATCAGCCGGAGTAACCGTGACTTCCCTTTGTACCGAAGAGCACGGATTTTTCTGCGTCCGTCGGCGCGAGGTCGCCTTTGACGATCGCCCAATCCAGTTCTCTGGTCGTGAACGGACTCGTAGAATTGCATAATGCGCATCGTCCGCCGCGCTGATCGTTGCAGTCGCCTTATAGGTCACCGGCGTCCGTTGCCGTGTTCGTTTTACGTAGTCAACCTTGATCTTGCCCTGCAGGTCTTCCGGAATCACCAGTTCAACCGTGTGCACAGTGTCGTCATATTTGAAAGCTTCTGTGTGGCAGTTCCAGCTGTTAATACCGGAAATAGAAATTGTGGCCTTTATGGACGTGCACACGAACGTTGAGCGAAAGCTCGGGCATAGTTCTCGCTGTCAGTCGGGACAAACTTTGCCGCGAATGGTCTGCCGTTCGGCTCAGATGTGCCGTCGTAAACGGTCGGGTCGCCGACATCCTGCGTAGAATCCACCCATTCAAAGTGACCGTCAATCGGTGTTTTGGTTTCATCGCCAGCAGCAATTACCGTACCGCCGGTGAAGCTGAGGTCGCTGAGCTTCATGCCATAGTGCGCATTGGGCGTAGTGCCGGGCGTCAGAAGCAGCGCAAGGGCATCCTTATCCGCAGTCGTAGCCGTTACAACAGCTACGTTTCCAACGATATCAACCGTCTGCTCATCGCCGCCGTTGACCGTAACCGCCAGCGTCTGTGCATTTAAGCACATGGTTCTTGTCTGCCTTCAGAACAATCGAGATACTGTAAGTTGTGCCAGCCTTGAATCTCTCTTCCTCAAGCTGATTGCCATCTTCATCAAAGCAGGTGGCACTCACAGACAGACCAGATGTCGCCGTCTCTACTGTCAGGCCAGAGACCAGCTGTCCCTCTGGCAAAGACTTGCTGATGGCTACCACGGGCGCGGTGATCTCCTGCTTGGTGATCGTGAAGGTTGCGTTCTGAACAGTCACGCTCTCGTCGATTCTGCAGTTGTCTCCATTCGGCTCAGCAGTGACGAGTATAGGTACCAGCATCTGCTGCAGCAACATTCAGTTCATTGCCGTTGTTGACAACGAAGCCAGCAGCGTCGTTGCCTTCTGCATCCTTCACCTTGAAGGTGACGAAGCTGGTGATGTCCTTGTTGGAGGTAGACGTTGCGCCCAGAGTGAGCACTTTGTCGCTGCCGTATAAACTTCATTCTTGCGACAGAGGTCAAGCGATGTGGGGGCAGCGCCCTCTACCACGCTGACATTGTCTGTTTTCCGAAAAATCAATACCTGCATGTTGCTCGATGCCGTATTGATTTCCTCGGCCCAGCTGACACCGCGTTGGGGCGCGTAGTATCAAAAACTCAAACTTCTGCACGCCATTTTCGGCTCCAGTTTCACTGCCTTGAAAAGGATGTAAAAGCAAATCGTAATCGACTCGTTCTTATTAATTGCTTTCTGTCCTTCAGCAGATGCTTTTTGTAAACTGAATCAGTCCCGGAACATCGACGTTTTCAGAGCCAATCCACTTACTGTTATAATTGAAACCATTGTTTTCCGCTTTGGCAGTGCTCTCGCAATCGGACCTACACTAATTTCTTCACCAGTATCTTTTTATCTTCATAGGTAAAGCTGTAGGGCTCAAATGCGGTTTCATCATACCTTGATGAAAAACTGGCCGCCTGCCAGTTCAAAAGTTTTCTCAGCGTTATTCGTAAGACGTAAAAGCTTCACCGCAAGCAACTCATTCGGCTTGGCACTTGTAATTGCGCCTGTATCCGAAATATTTAAAGGTGTTGCTCTTTACTGCATACAGAAACAGCCGTCAAATTAACCGACGGTGCGGGTTCGAAGCTGATCTCGCCGCCTTCAGCGGCAACCGGTGCCAAAAAGGGACAGCAGCAACGTAACTGCCAGCACCAGCGCAAGAATTCTTTTCATAGTTTCTTACCTCTCATTTAAAGTCATTATTTTCCGACAATCTGAAGTAAATTGCAACCATGCGTCATTTGTATTGACCGTATGATCGCCATTCACATCTGCAGCCATCAACTGCTCATCTGTCATTGTGTATTTGTTAACAACATAAAGCAAAATCGCGGTTGCATCGTTTGTATCTACTTTGCCATCGTTATTTGCATCGCCCAGTTCAATCAGCGGCTTCTCGCCGTACTTGAACGATGCGACCTTCTTGAGCGCCTCGTCGGTCGTGCTGATGTAGATGTTGTATGTACCTACCTTCAGCGCTTTAGGCTTCAGTGTGAATTTCACTGCACCGTTTGCGATGCTCATCTGGTCGATGTACTGGATGTTTCCTTCTGTGGGGACGGCGCTGTCGCCTTCGAGGAGCAGCACGAGTGAATACTCGCCGGTCAGGCCGCTGCAGTTCAACTCGAACGTGTCCGCGCCTGCGTAGAAGCTGCCGTCCTTCGTGCCGTTCGTCACCGTCAGGGGGCCGGTCACATTGTAGACGCCGAGGACTGTGTCTTCTGCGAATGCGGCGGCGGTGAGCATGGCGAGCATCAGCACCGCAAGCAAAAGCGCAAGCATTCTTCTTTTCATGCCGCTTCCTCCATCGTCATAAATTTATCTGCATACCGCAGCAGAATCGCCGCGATCTGTGCACGGGACGCGTTGGCTTCCGGCGCGATGCGGCTGCCGCCGGTGCCGGAAACAAGTTCGTGGTAAACCGCCCACCATGTCGCATCCTTCGCCCAGGAGGCGATGGTCGCGCTGTCGGTGAAGGTCTGCTCATAAACGCCGGTCAGCATCTGTTCCGAGCCGCTCTGGCCGCCGTTCAGACGGAAGAGAATGGCCATGGCCTGCTGGCGCGTGATAGGCGCGTCGGGGCCGAAGCGTGTATCGGACAGGCCGTTCACATAGCCCTTCTCCACGGCCCAACTCAGCGCGTCCTGATACCAGCTGGCGCTGGCGTCTGCAAACGAGGCCGCCTTGCTCAGCGGGCTTGCCGCACATACGCCAGAGCATGAGGACGAACTGCGCGCGGGTCACGGGGTGTCGGGCCGGAAGGTGCCGTCGGAATAGCCGGTGACAAGGCCCAGTTCCGCTGCCCGCTCGACCGAGTCGAAGGCCCAGTGCGCGCTGGTCACGTCGCGGAAGGAGCCGGACTTGACTTCCTCCTGCGCGCCATCCGCAGGCTTTTCCTTATCCTCGGGCTTGTCTTCATCCTCAGATTTCTTATCATCCTCGGACTTCTTATTGTCCGTGCCCGGCTTTTCGGCGTCAGAGCCGGAACCGCTGCCGCTGTCGGAGCCGCTGCCCTGCACGATCAGCGCCGGGAGCGAATAGGAAAGCGAAAGCGCCTTGCCGTCAATGTCAGAAAGGAGCGCATCGGCGAGGGTCAGCTTCGCGTCGCCCGCAGCCTTGACACGGAAGGTGAACACAACAAGGCTGCCGTCGGTCTTGACGGTCTTGGTGCCCGCCGCTGCGATAATCGCGCCGATACCGTCACGCGTTGCGTACGTATTGCTCGCAGAGAGCATGTCGCCGATCAGTTCACCGTTTTCAACGCCGGTGCATTCAACAACGGAATCGTCATAGCCCAGCTTGATCTGCACAGCACACAGGCCTGTGTTGCCGGACAAGTCAAGCCGTAACGGTAAAGGTCTGCCCAACGTCCGGCAGCTTGTCCGGGGCTGTGAGCTTCAGCGTCGTGCCTGCGGCGCAGGCAAGCGGCACAGCAGCTGCACCGCCAGCAGCAGTGCGATGCCTATGGCCAGTATTCGGTTGCGTTTCATTCTTCGCATTCCTCCCTTGTCTCGGTCTGGCTTTCTGTCAGATCCAAAACTGTAACAAAATGTCACAGCAGCCTACACTACCCCTAGTATTAGTACAATAATTATATACGAAGTGATCTGCAAATGCAAGATGCTGTCTGCTTAATTTACAGAGAATTTGTAAAATCTTTCTTTATTTTGCGGCGCCCGCCTCCCCCTTTTTTCAAAGGCGGCTGCGGGCAATCACCCGTGGCGGTAGATTTTTTTGTCCAGTGCAAAGATACGGTTGGAAAAGCTTCCGACGGGCAGATCCTGAAGCGCTTCAGCGTAAATTTCCATACGGCTGTCGATCAGGTCGATCTCAGAGAGCAGTTCTGCCTCGGCGCACATCGGGCGCACGGCCGCGCCGAACTCCGGTTCGCCATGGTGCGAGAGGATCATGTGCTGCAAAAGCAGGCTCTTTTCCTCGGAAATGCCAAGCTCCTGCGCACTGCTGCACCTCCTGCGCGCCCATCACCAGATGGCCGATCAGCTGGCCGGGCAGCGAGTAATCTGTGACCAGCCCAAGGCCGGAGAATGTAAATTCCTTTTCCCTTTGCGAAATCATGCAGCAGCGTCCCCGTCAGCAGCAGACTCCGGTCGATGATCTCCCGTAAAGTCCGGCCAGAAAATCTGCCAGCCGCAGCATATTGGACGTGTGCATGAGAAGCCCGGACAGAAAGGCTGTTGGACGCTCTTTGGCCGCCGGGATGGAGCGGAACGCGTCCAGATGTCGCGTGAGCATCGTGCGGGCGACGGACTGATACTCCCTGTCCTCCATGGAGTCGATCATGCGCTCAATCTCCGCGACACGCGCGTCCGCGTCGATGGGCGCGGTCGGCACAAGGGCGGAAAGATCATACTGGTCGTTCCCATCCGCCATGCGAATGCGGCCCGCCGTCAGCTGCGGCGCACCCTTGAACTCCGACACCTGCCCCCGAATCTTGACGACGCGGCCGATATCGTCCGGTCGCGCACCGATGGGGCCGGAGTAGTCCCAGACCTTCAGATCGATCACGCCGGACCGGTCTGCCAGAACGCCGGACAAAAACGGCTTTCCCGCCGCCGTCGTCTTCAAAAACGCGTCCTTCAGAACATAGAAAACCCTTCTACATCGTCGCCGGTATGCAGCTCGGCGATCAGCTTGTTGTATTCCATGCTTCGTTTCCTCGCTGTCTTTCAGATGCGATCTATTATAGCAGTCTTTCTGCCGGTCTGCAATCATACAAATGAAAAACCACTGTCTGTGAACAATTCGTGAAAAATCCGTAAAGCGGGCGGCGGACAGGTTGTTTTTTGTCGCTTTTCGTGATATACTGAGACAAAATCGGAGATCAGGAGGAACAGCAGGTGGCTGATTTTTCAAAGTTTCGCACGGCGGTCAGCGGCTTTAACCGCACCGACGTTGTCAATTATATCGAATCGACGTCCATTGAGCACCAGAAGGCCCTGCGCAAGCTGACTGACGAGCGCGATAAGCTCGCCGCAGAAAATGCGCGCCTTCAGGTCGAACTGGCAGGTCTACAGAAGCGTCTGGAGCAGGCACAGGCGGACAACGACGCGCTTTCCGGGCAGGTGAACGCGCTCGCGCAGGAAGGCTCTGATCTGGCGGAGCAGTTGAAAAAGGCCGAAGAGGCGCAACAGGAACTGCTGACGCGCCCCGACCCGCAGCCGTCGGAGCCGGTGCCGCAGCCGGAAGAGCCGGAAACAGAAAATGAGCCGGATGAGCCGGTGCAGGAACCGTCGCTCACCGAAAAAGGAGCTGACCGCTTACCGCCGCGCCGAGCAGACCGAGCGCAATGCCGCCGTGCGCGCCCGGCGCATCTACGCGCAGCTGTCCAACTCTGCGAGGATGCGCGTACCCGCTACATGGATTCCGGCGAGGAGATTGCCGCGCTGGCAGCCGACCTGTCTACCGGCCTTTCCCGCCTTCAGGACGCGTTCGCTGAGGTACAGGTGATCTTCGACGACGCGCAGAACGCCTTCGACGATATGCAGCTGCCGGAAACGGCCGCGGAGGAAACGGCAGAATAACGGCTCCCCTGAAAGGGGAGCTGGCGCGCAGCGCCTAATGGGTTGCAGCAGGCAGGGGCGAAAAGCATAGACCGATGCACCCCCGTGTGCACCACCAAATTTCATTGTAGGGGCCGATGCCTACATCGGCCCGCGCAGATTGCACCGGTTTTACGGGAATTCTCGGCGAATTCGTTATATTTTTTGGGCCGACAGAGTCGTCCGCCCCTACAACGCCCCCCTCTCTCCTGTAGGGGCGGACGACTCTGTCCGCCCGCAGAATGTACCGGTTTTACGGAAATCTGCGGCAAATTCGCAACTTCCCAGCGGGCCGATGTGGGCATCGGCCCCTACAGGACTGCCGCAAATCCGTACTGCCCTATAAATCCGCAAAGTCTTTATGCACCCTGACTCTTCCCTCCCACGGGAAGATTTTTTTACCTGGAGGTATCTATGAAACTGGTATCCTGGAATGTCAACGGTCTGCGGGCGTGTCTCGGCAAGGGCTTTCTTGACTACTGTGCGCAGGAAAATGCCGATGTGATCTGCCTGCAGGAGACGAAGCTCCAGCCGGAGCAGGCCGTCTTCGAGCTGGACGGCTATCACCGCTATTTTTATTCCGCTGAGAAAAAGGGCTATTCCGGCACGGCGATTCTGACGAAGCAGGCCCCGCTTTCCGTCCAATATGGGCTGGGCCTTGACGCGCACGACCACGAAGGTCGGCTCATCACGGCGGAGTACCCGGAATTCTATCTCGTCTGCTGCTATACGCCCAATTCGCAGGACGGCCTCAAGCGCCTTCCATACCGCATGGAGTGGGAAGACGCGCTGCGCGCGTATCTGCTGCGGCTGGACGCGGAAAAGCCGGTCGTTTACTGCGGCGATCTGAACGTCGCGCATGAGGAGATCGACATCAAAAACCCAAAGCGAACCGGCAGAACGCAGGGCTTTTCTGATGAGGAGCGCGCAAAGATGACGCGGCTTCTGTCCTCTGGCTTTGCCGACACGTTCCGCCGCCTGCACCCGGATCTGGCAGGCGTATACTCGTGGTGGAGTTACCGCTTCCATGCGCGCGAAAACAACGCAGGCTGGCGCATCGACTATTTTATCGTCTCCGAGCGCCTGCTGCCGCGTGTGGTTGTCATCGGAGATCCGCACGGACGTGTTCGGCAGCGACCACTGCCCGGTCGTGCTGGAACTGTCCGTATGACGCAGGAGGAATTTACCGCCCGCTATATGCCGCAGTTCAGTGAGCAGCAGAAGGCCGCTGTCATGGAGACGGAGGGGCCGGTCCTGCTGCTGGCCGTGCCCGGAAGCGGGAAGACGACAGTGCTGGTGACGCGGCTGGGGTATATGGCGCTGTGCCGCGGCATCGACCCGGCGCATATTCTGGCCGTGACCTACACCGTCGCCGCCACGCGGGAGCTTCGCGCGCGCTTTACCGCGCGCTTCCCGGAGCTTGCCGGGCAGACGCCGGAATTCCGCACGATCAACGGGCTGTCAGCTAAAATCATTGAGGCCTGCGGACGGCAGCGCGGCCCAGCCTTTGAACTGCTGGAAAACGCCGGAGAACTGGCCTCACTGGTCGGGCGCATCTATCAGGCGCTGAACGGGGACTATCCAACTGACAGCACCATCCGCGAGGTGCGCACGGCGATCACCTATTGTAAAAATATGATGCTGTGGCACGGACGAGATCGCTGCGCAGGACTTCGGCCTGCCGCGCTTTTCTGAGCTTTACACGCGCTACTGCGCTGCGCTGCGCGAGGCGCGGCAGATGGATTACGACGACAGATGGCCTACGCGCTGGCGATCCTCAGAAAGCAGCCTGAAATTCTGGCGGAGTTTCAGGCGCGCTACCCCTATCTCTGCGTCGACGAATCGCAGGACACGTCCCGCGTGCAGCACGCGATCATTGAGCTGCTGGCAAAGAAGGCCGGGAACCTCTTCATGGTCGGCGACGAGGATCAGAGCATATACGGCTTCCGCGCGGCCTATCCGGAGGCGCTGCTGCGCTTTTCTTCGGTCTGGCCGGGCGCAAAGACGCTGCTGCTGGAGGACAATTACCGCTCCACGCCGGAAATTCTGCGGCTGGCGGGCGCATTCATCGAGGGGAACCGGGATCGTTACCCCAAAACCATCCGCGCGACAAGGGCGAAGGGCTGCCGGGTGCGCCTTGCGCATGCAGCCTCCCGGCAGGCACAGTACCGGTACTCTGCTGGCGCTGGCAGGGGAGCGGCGCGCGCCGTTTGCCGTCCTGTACCGCAACAACGACAGCGCCCTTCCGCTCATCGACGCGCTGGAGCGCGCCGGGCTTCCGTACCGCTGCCGCAGCTTTGACGACACGTTCTTTACCCACCGCATCGTCTGCGACGTGCAGGACATCCTGCGCTTCGCCGCAGCGCCGGACGACGCGGAGCGCTTTCTGCGAATCTATTATAAATTCGGCGCGCTGATCTCCAAGGAGGCGGCGCAGGCCGCCTGCGTACAGAGCGGACGTACGCACGCGCCCATTCTGGACTGCCTGCTTGCGCAGGCAGGATTATCGGATGAGGGCCGGAACGCGTGCGGCGTGTAAAGGCGGGGTTCGAGCACTGCAAACGCTGCCCGGAGAAGTGCTGATGCGCACGATCTGGGGCACGCTGGGCTACGGCGGCTTTGTGACCGAACGGCGGCTCGATCCCGGAAAATATTTCATCCTGCAGATGCTTGCCGCGCGGGAGCCGTCGGCGGAGGCGTTTCTTGCCCGGATGGACACACTGCGACAGACCATCCGCACGCATGCGGACGCACCGGACGCGCTGCTGACGCTTTCGACGATCCATTCGAGCAAGGGGCTGGAATACGAGCGGGTGTATCTGCTGGACGTCCACGACGGCGTGCTTCCGTCCCGGCCGGACGCGGCAGACGGAACGGCGGACGAGCGTCGGGAGTACGAAGAAGACCGCAGGCTTTTCTACGTCGCCATGACGCGGGCAAAGGACGAGTTGACACTGTTCGATTACCCGGATGCACCATCCGCGTTTATCAGGGAGGCGCAGGGCTATCTGCCTGTTCCGGTGCGCGCGAAGGACGATTTCGCCGCCATCGTGCCGGAAAACGCCTGTGGTCTGCGTTATCGCCACGAAACGCACGGCGAGGGGAGCATTCTGGCGCAGTGCGAGGACGAGCTGCTCCTTGCCTTTCCGGACGGCGACAGGCTCATGCGTGCGGGACAGATGCTGCTTGAGCAAAGCCGCGCGGAGGTCTGGCAGGCGCCGGGAGCACCTGCCGCAGCACAGACAACGCCGAACGCGCAGACGCTGCCGGGGAGCGTCATCCGGCATAAAAAATACGGCATGGGACGTATCGTATCCATAGACGGCCCGTTTGCCGATATCCGGTTTGAAGGCGAAACAGCAGCGCGCCGCTTCCATCTGGCGCAGTCGCTGCGCAGCGGCTTCCTGTTCGCCGCGCGCTGAGGACGCGAAAAGCCGCCGGCATGCGCTGCCGACGGCTTTCCTTGAGAGAAAAAGAGAAAAGAGAGGAGAAATGGATGAATGTCTATTTGAAAGGCTGCTGTTGTCTCTCCGCGGAACTTTCCGTGAAGCAGCTTCCTTATGCTCCAAGGATACCGGATTTTGCCCGGTTTGTGGTGAACAGTTTGTAAACGAAGTATAAAGAAATCCTGAAATTGCAGTGCCGCAACCGGCAGTTGACAGATTTTCAGGCGGACTTGCTGGCATGCAACTGCAAAATCCCGTAGAATAGCGGCATCAACCAGAGGAGGAAACACGCATGATCTTTGCAGACAAATTGATCGCCCTGCGGAAAAAGGCGGGCTGGTCGCAGGAGGAGCTTGCGCAGCAACTGAACGTTTCGCGGCAGTCCGTATCCAAATGGGAGGGCGCGCAGTCCGTTCCAGACCTCGACAAGATCGTCCAGCTGAGCCGTGTTTTCGGCGTCAGCACGGATTACTTATTAAAGGATGAACTGGAGGAGCAGGAGCCTGCGCCAGCCTTCCCGAGCAGCCGCAGCGCCGCCGCGTGAGCATGGAGGAGGCCTCGCGCTATCTGGAACTGCGCCGCGCCGCCGCGCCAAGGCTGGCGTTGGCCACGTTTTTGTGCGTGATCTCGCCCATTGCGCTGATCCTGCTCGGCGGGCTGAGCGAATACACCGCCCGCGTTACGGAAAACGCGGCGGCAGGCATCGGCATGAGCGCGCTGATCATTCTGGTCGCCGCCGCAGTCGGCATTTTCCTGTCCAGCGGCGCGCAGGTCAGGGAATTTCGTTTCTGGAAACCGAGCCGTTTGAGACGGAATACGGCGTAAGCGGCATGGTCAGGCAGCGCCAGCAGGACTTCCAGCCCACGGCGAACCGTCTGAACATGATCGGCACAATCCTGTGCATCATGTCCGTCCTGCCGCTGTTTCTGGCGATGTGCCTTTCCGGCTCAGATCTCATGTACATCGGCGCGGTGTGCCTGCTGCTGGGCTTTGTCGCGCTGGCCTGCCTCGTGTTCGTCTATGCCGGGACGCAGACTGCCGCGATGGAAAAGCTGCTGGAGGAGGGCGACTACACCCGCCAGAGAAAGTCCAAAAGCCGCCTGATCGGGACGGTCAGTGTCTGCTATTGGCTGATCGTGACTGCTATTTTCATGTTCTACACCTTCGGGCCGTATGGCAACGCGCAGCCCAAATACAGCTGGTTCATCTGGGCAATCGCAGGCATCCTGTACGGCGCTGTAATGGCCGTTCTCCGTCTGGTCGGGCAGAACAGTAAAAAATGAAGCTAGGGATAAAACAAATTCCGTTGAAAACGTTCTTTAACGAATTGTTCCGGTCCAGACATAATGGCAGATGCAGTCAGCACGGTTCTATGTTGCACCCGAAAAAATGCGCGTGGCCGCGCGGCGCTGGTCAGCTTGCCGTGTCGGCCCCAGCCGGATTGACCGACTAAGGAGACATTGTCATAGCCTCCAAGAACTCCAATTTAGGCTGGCATCTGTTTTTTATAGGACATATAGGATTCTAAATTTCTACAGGCACTGTTTGATATTAACGGTTCAGTACAGTTCTGAAGCTTTTTTAACGTTCCAACAGCACTGCTGTTGCCGTGCCCAATTGCACTAAGCACTTAATCGCACCGACCAGTTTGTAATACGCGGTTCATCCTCTTTGAGCAGCGCAGAATACACTTTCACGCTCAATGGCAGACTCCGAAAGTGTATCTTTTTCATTTCATCACCATCTTCATTATACATCAACAGTGATAAATTATCAACCTTTTTAGAAAAGATATTAGTATGAACTTCAAAAACCGGAAAACAGCAAATCATGAGGATACGAAAATGAACGGAGTTTTATCAGATTTATCGCCCTTTCTTGATCAGAATGCGGCTGCTGGCTTTTCCAGCCAAGCACAAAAAGAAGCTGCTGGCACTCTGGTATTTGGCCGGAAAAAATTGAGGCTGGGCGGCAGTATACCGAAGCGGAACTGAATGATCTGCTGGATGAATGGACGCGGTTTCACGGTCCGGCGACGCTTCGCCGGGAGTTATACAACAAACAGCTTCTCAACCGGACGACCGATTGCAGTCACTATTGGAGAGCCCGCTCCCCGGTGCTTACGGATTTTATCGGGCGCTATTTTAATGATCTTTTTGTAGTACCGGCAATACGGGCTTCCATCCATCACGCGCAGCACGCCCTGACCGGCGCGGGCCTGATACATGGCTTCTGACCTGCACAGAGGGAGACTATGTATTAAAGTTTCCGGCGTCCGGTGCGATCGTTATCACCCAGAGGCGGAGTTCCGTTGTGCGCATTTCTTCGCGCAGGCAAAGACATTCCCGCCTCGCGCATTTTTAAAAAAATCACACAGGCGGATATCTCTCCTGGATAACGACGGGCGCATGTTTACCGTGCAGCAGCGTTTCCCGGGCCATACGCCGGACTGGAACAGCGCATCCGAAGCGCTTCTGCTGGAATCTGCAGAACTGCTTGGGAAGATTCACGCCGTATTACAGGCATATCCCACGCTCCCAGAGGGCATCGGCGCAGGCTTTTTTGCCCGCATGACGCCGCAGCGCGCGCTGGAATCCTACCGCCGCTCTGTTGCCGCCGCACTTCGGCTCGGCGGCGAAAGCACGCAGATATTGACCCGGCGCATTGAATGGCGCGGCTTTCAGACATCCCAAAAGGGAGAAGACGAAACGGCTGACATGCCGGAATACACACGGAGATTATTTCATCAGCCAGTTTCTCTGCAAGGACGGGCACCTGACCGCCGTGATCGACTGGATATCGGCCTGCGTCCATCCGGTCATTTGGGAAGTAATGCGTTCGTTCGCCTATGCCGCGCCCCTGCTGCGCGGACGGCAGTATCGACCGTTCACTTCTTGGCCGCTATGTCCATGCGTATTGCCGGTGCGGAACGCTAAGCGACTATGATCTGGAGAATCTGGACCGGCTGTATTTCTATCAGATTGCCGTCTGCGACTATTACGGCCAGTATTACGCTCGACTGCAGCCAACCGGCACATCTATCTTCAGCAGGCCAAACATGCAACCCGGCTGCTGCAGTCGGCGTTCTGACACTTACGTTGATAACAGGGCAAAAAGCGTCTTGACAAAGACAAAGCCCATTGGGCACAGCAAAGTGCCCGGGCTGGTTGTTTATTGGGACAGCGCAAGTGGGTTTGTTCCGTATGTACGCCGTTTCAATTAGGGGTCAATCATGTTTTGGATTCCGTAAAATGTCTTCAACGAGGAAGGCCGTAGCATCGATAAAATCAATATTTGCTATTTTCTCATCCAAGCGCACCCCTATCGATTCAGTGGACAGCAACGAACCACCAGGAGTAGAGTCATACGACATCGTATTTACCGTGGTAAACTGCTTCGTTTTGCTATTGTATGTAAATACTGTCCATAAGGTTCCATCTTTGTTGGAAGGTACATTGTAGATCATAAGCAACTTAGCACCTATATACACTTTGACTTGTGCGCCGGAATTTGCCAACGCAGTCGAATTAGACGAATATCTATTTGAATAGTCATGTATTGCATATGTATAGATGCCTTCATTGAAGCTATGAATCGTAATAGTCTCAGGACCATAGCTGCTCGTGTCATCGACATCAAGATCAGCCTCAGTTCCATGCACTTTATTTCCATAGTAAACATGGAATTTATCACCATTTTCCGTAGGGCCAACAAGATGCGAATCCAAATCCGATGGGGACTCGCCCCATGTCAGTACAATCCGAATTTCCTCTGACATAACACCGTTAGACACATAGCCATTCTGATTGTCGATAAGCTTGTCCCCAAGAACTTTAATGTTAAACGTAGATGTGACATAACGTTCTTCATCCGTGATTCCTTCACGCTCGTCAACAATCTGAACTGTATAATTACCTGATATTAACATCGGTGTGGTGTATGTGCTTTCTGTCATGTTGATCGTCGCTGCAGCTTCTCCTGCTGTATTCCCCGATACCCGGGCGGATATACAAAGTCAGTCCTGAAACACCACGACCCGTTCCTGCATCGATGATCTTGCCTCTTGCCTGACCAAAACCAGCATACTCTTCGGAAATTGCTTCGATGGTGATATTGTAAATAATCTCCGAGTCATCCTCTGTTACTGTGATTGTCTCAGTCACAGGGAAGTAACCTTCTTTGGATACCCTCAATGTATAGGTTCCTGCAGGAACATCGACCAACTTGTACTCGCCATTGCTGTCAGATTTCGCATTTCTAAATTCAGCCTGTGAAATCCAGAGTTCTACTTCTGCACCTTTCAGCGGAACGTTATTCGTCATATCCAGTGTCTTCATCCGCAATGGTGATAACACCAGATATGGTTTTTACGCCTTTTCTATTTCTGCAATTTTGGCATTTACGCATCGGGCATACGCTCTTGCGCCCCTTTTCGTTGGGATGTACTGAGTATGCACTCCCAAACCCAGTTTGCTCCAGATCCTCGCTCTTTTTTAGGTATGATAATCCCTGTTGATCCATTCACTCGAAGAATACGCCTCATGTCCGTCAAATTCGCGCTCGACATCCACAAAGTAAATATTCATTCCACTGCGTTGACGTCCTTCGACAAGTTCTTTTTAGTTTGTTGTTGAATTTTGTGTTGAACATTTTCATTTACCGTGGTTGCCTCTTCTTCGCTAATCAAAAAGCCTTTACCTGTTTTCTCGAACAGCTTCGGATAGCCAGCAACAATAATTGCAGCTTGATTCCCGGCAGCTTGCTGAATATCGTCATATGTATTTTCAATGTTTTCTTGTCCATTGTTCCTCTTTTTATTCCATATGTCAGCGATTCTCTTGTCAAACGTTTTTTACCAGTTAAAATTCAGAATATGAACTACCCATGGCGCAATCCCAGGCTTTAACTATGTCGGCAAAATCGACATCGTTCCCGCCAACCGTTACTGTCACATAATCGACTTCACCGCGGATCTTATTAAAAACGTCTAATTGACAAGGAAGAATACTTACGTCTTTATAAGGAACCGTTCCAACAATTATATTCTTGTAATAGAATTGAAAAATATCTTTTAAGTTTTCCCTGCTCCTCTTCTGTTTCCCCTTCTTTTTTTTTAAAATTCACAGTTTCAGCACCAGACGCAGCGGCTTATAAAAATACCACTGAATAGGCGCTTCCTTGTTTTTCCAACGTCAACCTTATAATTTGACATTGTGCCTGCTACGCCCGGGATTCTCAGCATTCCCGGCCAACTCCGTGTGGATCTGTGCGCGAGCCAATCCTCATCTTCCACCTTTTCAAACAGGGATTTATCTTGTCCATAGAACTTCTCAATGCCTTCGCCAGAGAATAGGAATCGCCGAGTGATACCATAATGATGGGATCGCTGCTGCTCTGTACGGTAGCATCGGACAGTCCAGCTGCCTCTTCGGTTAATAAATCAACTGTTTCAGCCATAGACGACTCAGAAACAGTGCTATCGTTGTCAGAATCGTCATCATTATCAGTGGGGAGGCATCGCTGCCCGCTCCACGCGCAAAGTTCTTCGGCTGTCAGATTTTCCAGTGTTGCAGCATCGATCTGTTCCACGATTTTTTTACAAGCACCCTCGACGCAAAAGGTTTGGTTATGTAAAAACGGTTTGTCTCATCATCATCGTAACTCGTAAGCCGCTCGGATGTAGATACCAGTATCTCACTGTTCAGATCGTACTCCCAATTAAAAGAGACTGGATCCGCAAAGACTTCTCCGTTCACGACATAAATCAACCAAACAATATTGCTTTTCGGATAGATAGAACGTCTGGTACATAGGATGCTTGATCGTTGAGTTATCGGAAATCTCTGTTTCTCAACCTTCTCGCCGTCCATCGACGTATACATATACGTTATGGGATATTCCGTAAATCCCTTTTTCTTCTAAATTGGACTTTTATCATCCCCTCTCTGTCACCAATCATCCGACTTTTTTGGCATCAATGATGTCTATCAATTCGGCGTTTTTCCTTATAAAAGTCTTCAGCATCCGACGGATCAGGATCCGGTTCAGGGGTCCGGTTTTGGGTCGGGATCGGGCGTAGGATCGGGATCCGGGGTAGGATTAGGTGCGGGCGGGAGGATAGTGCCGGTACTGGATGCGGGCTTGGATGCGGGGAGTAGACGCGCCTGCAATGTTCTTGCAGAACCGGGCGAGGATGGCCGCTACCTGTGCGCGGGTTGCGCTGCCCTTCGGATCAAGCTTGCTGCCGGAGCCGTTGATCAGTCCCTCTGCGCTTGCCCATTTCATGGCTGCGAGCGCATAGCTGCCGACCGTACCGGCATCTGCAAATCTGCTGATCTCGGCAGAAGCTGTCACGGCGTAGCCGCAGAAAGTGGCATAGCGGTACAAAATTGCCGCCAGTTGCTCACGCGTGATTGCATTGTCCGGGCCAAACGTGCCGTCCGCATAGCCGCTGACGATCTTGTTTTCTGCCGCCCATGTGATTGCCTTCTCATAGTACTTCCCTGCCGCCACGTCGCCAAACGGGCATACGCCGGAAACAGCAGGCTCGCCGGAAAGGCGGTACAGGATCGTCACGATCATGCCGCGGGTCGTGGTGGCCTTTGGGCTGAACGTGCCGCTGCCTGTTCCGTTCATCAGGCCATTTTCGCATACATATCGGACATCATCATAAAACCAGTCGGACGTTTTCACATCAGAAAACGTGCTGTCTGCCGCCAATGCTGACATTGGCAGCATCCCGAGCAACAGGACCATGCTCAGGAACAGGGCAAGGATTCGCTTTTGATCGTTTCATGCCATTTTTCCTCCTATTGTGTGTTCTCTCTCATCTGTGTGTATCTTTCATGGTACGAAGTATACACTACTCTATATTGATTGTACCGGACATTTCCAGTGAATGCAAGGATTATTTCTCCATTTTTAGAAATATTTCTGGCAATTTCGTCAAAAAGCGCCTATTTGCTTAAAAACCCCCGCAGAGGCGGCCCGGCCAGCCGCTCTGCGGGGGGTTCTCACTATGTAAGATTAAATTCAATGCAGATGGGGCGCATCGGTCAACCTAAAAATGGCTTCGCCGCGCTCGTCAAGCTGCTGGTTGCAGGCGACAAGACTCATGCCGTTGTCGAGCGCGTAGAACAGGATGCTGTCACGCGGGACCCAGTCATAAATCTGCGCGTAGCCCGCATGCAGCAGAAGCTTCTGCGGCTCGTCCGCTCGGAGGCCGACTCCTGAAGCACAGGCAAAGCAGCTTGTCACGGCTCTGACGTCAGATGCAGCAGTTCCGGCAACTCCTGCGCACACAGCGCGAGTGCATTCTGCACCGGTATGCGAGCGCGGACGTGCCGTGCTGTGCATATCGTGTGCCATCGGCGGCGTCCGGTTTGCTCTACAGCAGCTGCGGCAGGAACCGGAGATATCCGCACAGGTGCAGAAGCAGACATCGGAACTCGACCATGAAGCCGTCATACTGCAGGAGCCAGATCCGCTCACCGCCGCGGCCTGGACACATTCGTGTCCGGGCCGGTTTTTTGCAAATTCGATCTCGTCGCAGATGATTTTCGTATCGATCAAGTCGGATGGGCGGATTCCCTCGGTGCGCAGGGGCCTGCGGGCGCCTCGAACAGGATGTGCGCCTCGTAGCCCGTTCCCGCTCTTGTGCCGGTAAAGCTCCCGGTACAGCCAGACCGCGCCGACGCGGGGCGGCTCCTGCTTCACATTTGCATTGCGGAAGATCACGGTATGGTATTCAGAAAACGGGCTGTCAATGCGAAGCGTGAGATCCGTCCCGGTGATGATTTCCCGCACCACGCCGTCGTGGAAGAAAAAGTGCTGTAGCAGTCCGTCCGGCAGCGCCTCGCGCGTCTGCGCGGCGCAGTACGCCCGGTCGATCTCGTCCAGCCGCTTCTGCACCTCCGGCGTCATGGGTCTGTCTGACAGGCGATGTACCAGTCCTTTGTAAGATACCGCATAACTGCCCTCCTCTATTTGATCGACATAATCCATTCATCGCCGCGGAGCAGATATTGGAATTCCGTCAGCTCCGGCGTGTTCATCATGTGCAGCATTTCTTCGAGATCGTCCACAGTTTTCAGGGACGGAAGCTGGCTGTATTCTACCCACTTCATCTCCCCTTCCTTCGATGACGTCAGCGTTCCCGACCATTCCACGGCCTTGAACAGCAGCACGACGTACCGGCCTGCTTCGATCGGGAACTGCTTGACGCCGACGAGCCTCGGGTGCCGGATCGTCAGGCCGGTTTCCTCCCGCATCTCCCGGATGACAGCGTCTACGAACGATTCTCCCGGCTCCACATGGCCGCCCGGCAGCGCCCAACCGTGCCAGTCCTCCTTTTTCCGGTTCTGCAGCAGCACCCTGCCGCCGTCCTCCAGCAGACACACCACGGTCAGTTCCACATTTTCTGTTCTGTGCATGCTCCCATCCCCATCATTCCTGTTTTTTGCACACTGCGTCTTCCTGCCATGCTGTTTTCATTGTAGCAAAGAAGAAACAGCGGCGCAACCGGTTTTTCCGCAGCAAAATCAGAGGCAGATGCTGTCTGTGCGCGCTGCCAGCTGCCAGAAAGCCCTGTGGTCCATCGCCATAAAAATCGCTGATATCTTTGAACTGCGGCTGCTCGAACAGCATCCGCAGCGTGAATGCTGCGGCCACCTCATGCTTGCAGAGTTCCGGATATGGGCAGTCGCAATAGATATCCGTCATCATGCCGTCACTGAAGCAAAAAATCGACTCGATACCATTTAGTGCCCTTCACATAGGCAACGTGTTATGAGGCATCTGTCGCAACGGTCTAGCGTTTGCTTGAAAAGTTAGAAAAGGACTCGAAATCTTTCGATTTCGAGTCCTTTTGCCTGTGATAACCATGTGAACACTATAGATCAGCTGCTGAAACTGAAAACAAACCACAATCCAGCGGCAGCGATTGTGAGTTTGAGCGGAGGAGTGACGGAACAAGTGAAAGATGACTTTTTGATGCGAAGCATAAAAAAGTCGTCGTGAACTTGCGCAGTCCACGACGACTTGGTCAGTGACTGGATTCAGAACCAGCGGCCTCTTGAACCCCATTCAAGCGCGATACCAAACTTCGCCACACCGGATAGCTATTGAATTAGCTTATGTATCATAGCATATCCGGTTGGTTTTTGCAAGAGGTTTTTATTTTTTATGCAAAAGCTTTGCTGCAGCTTCTGCCAGAGGGAGCTGCGCGTTTGACTCTTCCACGGTCGGCTTGACAGCGGACAGGTACGCCTTGATCTTCGGCGCTCTGTGCCGGACGGGCGGATGATAACCTTTGCCATCGCCGCCGGGCGAGCAGTATTCTCAGTACGTTGCCTTCGGCATCCCGTTCCCTCGGCTTCGTAATCCGTATAGCCCTCAACCGGAAGGCCGGCGATTTCGCGCAGCGGCTTTCTTCCGCAGGCCCATCCATTTTCAGCCCGCCATTTTTCCATGCCCGTCTCGCCTCCGGTGAATGCAAAGCTTTTCTGCATGTTGCAGTAGCAGCCGAACTCCGTGTATGTCAGCGCGTCGATGGCATCGCCGAAGTGTCATACCCTTTTTTTCGCATACCACGCAGCAGCCTCGCAGATGAGAAGCACGGCGTTAACCGCGTCCTTATCGCGCGCATGCGTGCCGGAGAGATACCCGTAGCTTTCCTCAAAGCCGAAGATATAGCGTTCCGGATGGCCGCCCTGCTCCAGCAGCGCGATCTGTTCGCCGATATACTTAAAGCCGGTGAGCACGCGCCGCAGTTCGACACCGTATTTTTTGCGACAGCTGTGACCATATCCGTCGAAACGATGGTCGTAACGGCGACAGGATTTTCGGGCATCGTACCGTTTGCGATGCGGCTGCGGCAGATGAAGTCCAACAGAATAACGCCCATTTCATTGCCGGAAATAAGCCGGTAGCCGCCCTTGCCGTCCGGCACGGCCGTGCCGCAGCGGTCACAGTCGGGGTCGGTGCCGATCAAAATGTCGGGGCGGACACGGTCGCAGTATTGCAGTCCCAGTTCCATGGCCTGACGGATCTCCGGGTTCGGATACGGGCAGGTCGGAAAATGACCGTCCGGCTGCTCCTGCTCTTTACGATGGTCATGTTCCGGATTCCCAGCTTCTGCGTCAGCACGACATAGCAGTACGTAACA
>VOFK01002218.1_pt1 | contig 21012 bp, 37 predicted proteins | sample 5384121 | NCBI WGS metagenome assembly VOFK01 (sample SAMN12384730, study PRJNA508395) | human gut metagenome | isolation source: healthy gut J | host: Homo sapiens | reverse complement strand
CATTACGTATTGCTTTTGTACTTCCGTGTTCATAACCTATGATCCCCCAGTTCCCGCCGTCGGCACGCTTAAATTTTGAATATATATTTTCTAGAAAAAGAGGCAATTTCAATATTCTGCTCAGATAAAAAAGCAAAGAACATTTTGCCCGTCATTTTTGCTGTAGTCGCCGATTGATACTCCAAGCTTTATCGCTTTCTCCAAGGTCTTTTCCGCAAGCTGCCAAAAATGCCTCAACGTGCTGTTGAGCATAAATACAACATTTCATTGATCTCATTCCGGCATTCCCGAGGCAGGATAAAAAGCTTGTCAGGTATTTTTTCGTGATCCGTTTTTTCAAAAGTTCTGCGTTGAGCAGTAATTCAGTCTCCTCTCAATATAAGGAAGGGCAATTCCGGAGGCTCCAGCGCAAAAGTTCTTGCAGTGTACAGGAGTTGTTGTGCGCATGGCAAAGGATATTGACGGGAATTTTTCTTCGGATCGCTGACTACGGAAGTCCGGACGGTTGGTTGCCCGAAGAAGCAAATGAGATTGTTTCAGGATGATAACTTCTTTTTCCGAATTCTCTTTGCCATTTTCATACCTTCTTTCAATTTTTTTTTCTGGCACGTTACAGCTTGGACATAACCGTGCCCTCAGGGAGGTTGAGAGAGCGGGCAATATCGCTGATTTTTATACCCTGAAAATATACGCAACCACGATATTGCGGTAATCCGATGAAATAAATGACAATTCCCGGCGAAGCTGCTGCAGTTGTTCTTGATTGATCACTGCGTCTTTGGGATCGGCAGTATTGTCCTCGATCTCGATATCTCCGATGTCAACAGCTGCTTCTGATGCGGTCTGCCTGCGTGTTTTTTTGATCCACACACTGAACCGATTGCGTGCAATCCGCTATACCCATGCAGAAAAATACTCCGTGACGGTACCTTTTTTTAGTGCAGCGATAATGATAATATTGAGTAAAATATCCGATGTCAAATCCTCCGCCGAATCATTGTTGCCGGTCTTTTTTACACAGAAATAATAAATTTTTTCCGCATAATCGCGTACAAGATTTTGTATGAGTATGTTTTTATCAACGTCATTTCCCATCCTTCAACCTCCTTTCACTCATATAGTGCTTAGAATAAGATTTTCATTGCAAAAATTTGTACTTGGAATAAAAAATTTTGAACATCACATGGGCAAGACAATTCCGTTATTGCTATCAGTACAGCAGGAGACAAGCCGTAAACCCGCATAGATACGAAACCAAAACAAAAACACCTATCGAATTCCAACCTGAATGAGGCTCGGATTTCAATAAGTGTTTTTCTGGTGGGAGCGGGTGGATTCGAACCACCGTAGCCGAAGCAACAGATTTACAGTCTGCCCCCTTTGGCCGCTCGGGAACACTCCCACATTATGGAGCTGGTGAACGGAGTCGAACCATCAACCTGCTGATTACAAATCAGCTGCTCTGCCATTGAGCCACACCAGCGGATAACGGAAATAATTATATCTGTTTTAAGCCCTTTTGTCAACACTTTTTTTAACTTTTTTTGTGCTCTTGCGTGTGTAGGGGATATTGACATTTGATTTATCGCCGCTATAATGTAAATAAATGCAAAAAGCCCCAATGCCGTAATTTGTAAAACGGTAATATTAAAGAGGTGGAGAATATGGATTTTTTATTTGATCAGCTGAAAAAATTCGGCGACAGCGCATTTGAGTTCCTGATGCGCCTTTTGGTGTGTGTGGTTATACTTGCTGTCGGAATGTGGCTTGTTAAATGGTTTATGCGCCGCTTTGTAAACAGCCGCCTGTACGGTCGCCTTGACGAGAGCCTCGGCAGGTTCCTTGTCAGCTTTATCCGTATTATTATGTATGTGCTTCTGTTTATAACGGCAGCATCCGTTGTGGGTATACCCATGACGTCGTTTGTAACGCTGCTTGCCAGCGCGGGCGTCGCTATCGGGCTTGCCCTTCAGGGTGCGCTGTCAAACCTTGCGGGCGGAGTTATGATTTTGCTTTTCAAGCCGTTTAAAATAGGCGATTATATCGAGATGGCATCAGGCAGCGGTACCGTGACCGATATAACTGTTTTCTACACGATGCTGTGTACTCCGGACAATAAGCAGATTACACTGCCAAACGGTCAGCTCACAAACGCCGCCATAATTAACTATTCTGCAAACGACAGGCGCCGCGTGGATCTTGTTTTTACCGCCGCATACAACAGCGACGCGGATAAGGTTGTTTCGGTTTTGCTGGAGGCTGCGGGTGCTCACAGTCTTGTGCTGAAAGACCCTGCACCTTTTGCGGCGCTGAGCGCTCAGCGTGACAGCGCGCTTGAGTTTGTTCTGCGTATGTGGTGCATGTCGGGCGACTACTGGACGGTTAATTTTGATATTCAGAAAAGTGTTAAGAGAGCATTTGACGAAAACGGTATAGAAATACCGTTTCCTCAGCTTGATGTCCATACAAATTAGATTTCGGGGAATGTAATTATGTATCTTAAAAATGACGGCGGAATAGATATGCAAAGTCTTTACAGAGCGGTTGAAAAATCTCTTGAAGACAAAAAGCTTAAAAAAGTTCTTATTCTTCCTCCCGATTATACTCGGATGTATTCGGGAGCGGGTATACTTACACAAATGTATTATGACTGCCTTAAAGACCGTTGCACCGTTGATATTATGCCGGCGCTCGGGACGCATGAGCCGATGACTCGTCAGGAGTGCGCGGCGTTTTTCGGCGAGAGTATTCCGTTTGAAAAGATTATTGTTCACAACTGGCGAAATGACGTCGTGAAAATAGGAGAGGTGCCGTCGGAATTTGTGTCTAAGGTCTCTGACGGACTTGTGAGAGACAGTATAGATGTCGAGGTCAACAGACGAATTACCGATAAAAGCTACGACCTTGTAATATCTATCGGACAGGTCGTGCCGCACGAGGTTGTGGGCATGGCGAACTACTCGAAAAATATATTTGTGGGCTGCGGCGGCAGCAGTATGATAAACAGCTCGCATATGCTCGGCGCGTTTTACGGTATGGAGCGGGTTATGGGACGTGATTTTTCTCCCGTGCGCCGTGTTTTTGATTATGCGGAGCAGCATTTTTTAAAGGATGTGCCGCTTATGTACGTCTTGACGGTCACAACCAATACAGCTGATAAAACAAATATACACGGGCTTTTCATCGGCCGCTCGCGGGAGCTTTTTGAGATGGCGGTGGAGCAGAGTCAAAAAGTAAATCTTACCAAGGTGGAAGCCCCGTTTAAAAAAGTCGTGGTAAACCTTGACCCGCGCGAATTTAAAAGCACGTGGCTTGGCAATAAGGCGATATACCGCACCCGCATGGCGATTGCAAACGGGGGCGAGCTTATAATATTGGCACCCGGAGTAAAGAAATTCGGTGAAGATGCGGAAAACGACCGCCTTATCCGCAAATACGGATATGCCGGGCGGGAGCGTGTGCTGGAGCTTGTAAAGGAGAATGATGACCTCAGACAAAACCTGTCTGTTGCGGCGCACCTTATTCACGGTTCGTCGGACGGAAGGTTTAAAATTACATATGCCGCAAAATATCTGTCGGAGCGTGAAATCACTTCGGTAAATTATGCCTATATGCAGTACGAGCGGGCATATGAGCTTTATGCAAACCTGAAAAACGGTATGAACCATGTAAACGGCGAGCAGGTTTACTATATCGATAATCCTGCGCTCGGTCTTTGGACTGTTTAAACCCTATCGCTATATTTGCAATGTAAAAGGATAAAAATGCAATTATATTGACAAAACCCGTGTGCTATAATTCGTATGTAATATAAACAGCGAAAGGGTTAAGCTATGAAAAAATCTGATATCGGTCTTGTCGGTCTTGCGGTAATGGGAGAAAATCTCGTTATAAATATGGAAAGCCACGGCTTTTGCGTGTCCGTTTACAACCGTACGGCACAGAAAGTAACGCGATTTATAAACGGCAGGGCAAAGGGTAAAAATATTGTCGGTACATATTCGCTGGAGGAGCTTGTGAGCAGTCTTGAAAAACCGCGCAAGGTAATGCTTATGATAAAAGCGGGACAGGCGGTTGACGACATGATTGAAGCGCTGCTGCCGCTGCTGGAAAGCGGCGACATCATAATTGACGGCGGAAATTCGCACTTTCCCGATACGGCGCGCAGAACAGAGTATGTTGAAAGCCGAGGAATGCTGTATATCGGAACCGGAGTGTCCGGAGGTGAGGAGGGCGCGCTTCACGGGTCTAGCATGATGCCCGGCGGCTCATATGCGGCTTGGAAGCATGTGAAGCCGATATTTCAGGCAATCTGCGCAAAGGTAGAGGACGGCACACCCTGCTGCGATTGGGTCGGTGAAAACGGCGCGGGTCATTTTGTCAAAATGGTTCATAACGGAATTGAATACGGTGATATGCAGCTTATATGCGAAGCCTATCAGCTGATGCGTGACGGTCTCGGTATGACGGCGGATGAGATGCACGCGGTGTTTGCAAAGTGGAACGAGGGTGAGCTTGACAGCTATCTTATTGAGATAACGCGCGATATCCTTGCATATAAGGATGAAAACGGTCAGCCCGTTGTGGATAAAATACTTGATACCGCCGGACAGAAGGGCACCGGAAAATGGACGGGTATTGCGGCGCTTGACGAGGGCGTGCCCCTGACGCTTATCGGCGAGGCGGTGTTTGCGCGCTGCCTGTCGTCCATGAAGGAGGAGCGCGCTGCGGCGTCGAAAAAACTTGCAGGCCCTTCGGCAAAGTTTGACGGCGACAGAGATTGCTTTATCCGTGATATAAAGGACGCGCTGTATGCGTCGAAAATCGTCTCCTATGCACAGGGCTATACGCTGATGCGTTCTGCTGCAAAAACTTACGGCTGGGATTTGGACTACGGAAAGATTGCTCTGATGTGGCGCGGAGGATGTATTATCCGCTCGGTATTTTTGGGCAAGATAAAGGATGCGTTTGACAGTGACCCTGCGCTTTCCAATCTTTTGCTTGACCCGTATTTCGCGTCCGCCGTAAAATCGGCTCAAAACGGATGGCGCAGAGTGTGCGCCGCTGCCGCCCTGCACGGAATACCCCTGCCGGCAATGTCGTCCGCTCTCGGATATTATGACGGCTATCGCACTGAGCGGCTGCCCGCCAATCTTCTCCAGGCTCAGCGTGACTATTTCGGGGCGCATACGTATGAACGCGTTGACCGTCCGCGCGGCGAGTTTTTCCACACAAACTGGACGGGGCAGGGCGGAGATACCGCTGCCACTAATTATAACGTATAGTGCGGTTTTGACCGATATTATTTTCTGACAGGAGACTTTATAATGAAAATTAAGACCGATTGCAAATATGCTATGATTGTACCGACGAGTATGGGAGTAAGGATTTCTCCTTCAAACGGTCAGCCCGTGCAGTCGTCAAATATGTTTTTTATGCAGGCTACCAGCGCCGAGACAAATGTTGCAAGCATTTGTTCGTATCTGGGGCTTCCCGTTAAGGTGCTCACAAAGTTTGTGCAGGGCAGTCCGATTGCCGATTTTATAAAGTCGGATCTTCGCTCACGCGGTATGGATTTTGAGGGCAGGGAAATCCCGCAGGGCGGCCCGTGGGGCTACCGTCATCAGTTTAATATAGCGGACAGCGGCTTCGGCGGCCGCGGCCCCCGCGTGCTTAACGACCGAGCGGGTGAGGTCGGACGTACCCTTTGCATTGAGGACTTTGATATTGAGCGTATTTTTCGCAGCGAGGGAGCGGGAGTTCTCCACCTTTCGGGGCTTATCTGCGCACTGTCGCCGGATACGGGCAGGTTTTGCCTGGAGCTTGCGCGCGCCGCAAAGCGCTGCGGTACAGCAATATCCTTTGACCTGAACTACCGCGCGTCCTTTTGGGAGAACAGAGAAAAGGAGCTGCGTGCGATTTTTACGGAGATAGCTTCCGTTTCGGACATTCTTGTTGGAAACGAGGAGGATTTTCAGCTCTGCCTGGGCGTTCACGGCCCCGAGGCAGGGGGCAGGGACTTATCGGCTAAGATTGACGGCTTTAAGGGCATGATATGTGAGGTGCAAAAGCAGTTTCCGAATGTGTCTGTTTTTGCCACGACTCTGCGTGAGGTGAAAAATGCCGGATGTCATTTATGGGGCGCCCTGATGCTTGCAGACGGACAGTGGCACACGGTAATGCCCCGTGAAATTTCGGTGCTTGACCGCATAGGCGGCGGAGACGGTTTTGTGGGCGGATTGCTTTATGCTTTGATCCGCGGCTGGGAAGCGCAGCGCTGTCTTGAATTCGGCTGGGCAAGCGGCGCGCTTGCCGCAACATTTCTGACCGATTATGCGCAGCCGGCAGACGAGGAACAGATATGGAGCGTATGGCAGGGAAACGCAAGAGTTAAGCGGTAATTACTTCATATTTATAAAACGCGGCATCATAAAGGTGCCGCGTTTTTAATTACTGTCTCAAATTTGTGAAAATTGCTTGACACATGGTAAATGCTGTGCTACAATATTATACTGTATCATAATGGCTGATTATACCTTTTTATGGCATACTATTGTGTCTTAAACTGCCGATATGTGTCGAAATCAGTGTAGAGGTTATAGTCAACATTTTATAAATAAAAGGGACGGAGTGATGGTATTTATGCCGAAATTAAAGGTTTTGGGTAAAAACGAGAGAATGAGTTTTTCTAAAATCGATGAAATTCTGGAAATGCCGAATTTAATTGCAATTCAGAAGGACTCATACAACTGGTTTTTGGAAAAAGGCCTGAAAGAAGTTTTTGAAGACGTATCGTCTGTCGTCGACTACTCTGGTAATATAGTTCTTGATTTTATCGACTATAAAATGGATGAGGGACCGAAATATACGATTGTCGAGTGCAAGGAACGCGATGCGACCTACGCTGCGCCTTTAAAGGCTTTGGTGCGTCTTACCAATAAAGAGACCGGCGAAATCAAGGAACAGGAAATCTTTATGGGTGAGTTTCCTATTATGACCGAGAGCGGAACGTTCATTATAAACGGCGCGGAGCGCGTTGTTGTTTCTCAGCTTGTTCGTTCGCCCGGCGTGTATTATTCGCGTACTCTCGATAAAAGCGGCAATCCCGTGTATGCCACTACCGTTATCCCTAACCGCGGCGCCTGGCTTGAGTATGAGTCAGACTCATCGAATGTGATTTCTGTCAGAATAGATAAAAACCGCAAGCTCCCCATCACGACGTTTGTGCGTGCACTGGGCGCTTTTAACGAGGAAGACAAATACAGCCCTTTCTGCGGAATGAAGCTGTCCGATACCGAAACCATCAGGGCGATATTCGGCGACAGCGTATATCTTGAAAACACTCTTGAAAAGGACATCGCCGTCGATACCGAGGGCGCTCTTATCGAGGTTTACAAGAAAATCCGTCCCGGCGAGCCGGCGACGGTTGAGGGCTCGCTTACTCACATTAATAATTTATTCTTTGACGACAAGAGATATGACCAGTCGCGCGTAGGTATATATAAATATAATCTGAAGCTTGCACTGTCCGAGCGTATTACGGGTCATGTGCTTGCAGATATCGTGGCTGACCCTATGACCGGTGAAATTATAGCCGAGGCAGGAGATAAAATTACAAGGCAACTTGCGTCTAAAATCGAAAATGCCGGCGTATTCAGCGTGAAATTGGACATAAACGGCAATGTCGTTCCCGTATTTTCCAACGGTATGGTCGAAATGAAGCATTTTGTTGATTTCGACCCGCACGAGTGCGGCATTAACGAGCGTGTACGCTTCAATGTTTTGCGCGAGATACTCGACGCCTGCGAGAATGACGAGCAGATAAAGGAGCAGTGCGCTCTTCGCCATAACGAGCTTATCCCCAAACATATTATAATAGACGATATTATGGCGACTGTAAATTATGTGTTTAATATGACTTACGGTGTTGGGAATTCCGATGATATCGACCATCTGGGCAACCGCCGCATCCCGCTGTGTCGGTGAGCTTTTGCAGAATCAGTTCCGTATCGGCTTTGCCAGAATGGAACGCGTACAATCAGGAGGGGAGCGTATGTCGCTTCAGGATCTTGATGTTGTAACTCCGCAGGCTCTTATCAATGTGCGTCCCGTTGTTGCGGCTATAAAGGAATTTTTCGGATCTTCTCCGCTGTCTCAGTTCATGGATCAGAACAACCCGCTCGCGGAGCTCACGCATAAGCGCCGTCTGTCCGCGCTCGGCCCCGGCGGTCTGTCAGAACCGTGCGAGCTTTGAGGCTTCGCGACGTTAACACTCGTAACTAATCGGCGATGGATCAGGCGGAATCGACCGCCGCGTTGCGCAGGCGAAGGCAGAGGAACGCCGCGCCATGGCTGTCGCGCACGGCGGGAAATGAAGGCCGCCGTTGCGGGAATGCCTGGGTCGTCGAGCGGAAGCCGAAGTTCCGTTCCATCGGCAGAAGCTGTGAATGTATTTGATGAGTTTCTGACAGATCTTTCAGAGATTACACCAGAGATTCCGATTCTGATTATCAGTGGAAACCACGATTCGCCGGATCGTCTGAAGTATGCATCTGAGATTTTAAAGAGACATCATATTTACCTTGCCGGCAATGTTCCTGAAAGACCGGAAGAACATATTGAAAAAGTAACTTTGCATGATGCATATGGAGAGGTGGATTTTTATCTGCTTCCATTTATGAAGCCGGCATATGTAAAAAATATTTTTGTTGATGGAACACCGGAAACGTATTCAGATGCTGTAAAAAAAGAAATTATTAAACGGGAAAAAGATAGATTATAAAGATAAAAAGAAATGTATTAGTTTCGCATCAATTCTATGTGGGCGAAAAAGCGGAAAGCCCGGAAACCTGTGATTCGGAAGTGTTTTCTGTAGGTGGGATTGATAACGTAGATATTGGATCGGTGAAAGAATTTGATTATGTAGCACTGGGGCATCTTCACGGTGCACAGTGTATCGGAAAACCGGAGATCCGCTATTGTGGAACGCTTTTAAAGTATTCGGTCAGCGAGTACACAGAATAAAAAGTCTTACCGTGGTGACATTAAAGGCAAAAGGCGAGAAGCCGGAAATTGAAAATTACCCGCTGCATCCGTTAAGAGATGTCAGAAAAGAAAAAAAAAACACTGGATGAGATTATAAAAGAAGCCCAAGAGACGGAAAAAAGATGATTATATCAGTATTACACTGACAGATGAAATCGATCCGTATAAGCCGAAAGAGCAGACTGGAACGGATATTTTCCCATATACTGGAGATCCGGGTGGATAATCAGCGGACAAGAACAAAATTAAAAGAAATGGATGAAGAACTGGTCATGAAAAAAGATCCTTTTACTTCTTTTTGCGGAATTCTATAAGGAGATGCAGGGAAGAGATGAATGGGGAAGAAGAGACGATCATGAAAGAAATCTTCGATAAGGCGAAGGGAGTTGAGTAGATGAGACCGGTAAAAGCTAATTATGTCGGCATTTGGATCATATGCCGGTAAAACAGAGATTGATTTTACGGAGATCCCGAATGGTCTTGTTTCTGATTACAGGAGATACAGGTGCAGGTAAGACGACGGTCTTTGATGCGATTACATATGCATTGTATGACAGGACCAGCGGCAGGACCAGAGATGGAAATATGATGCAGAAGCCAGTATGCTGGAGAAGAAACGAGCACTTATGTAGAGTACACTTTTTTTATCAAAAAAGAAAGAATACAAGATACGAAGAAACCCGGAATATCTACGACTTGGGAAAAGAAGATATGCAGACGGGTCGCCGAGATATGTGAAAGAAACTCCGAAGGTAGAACTGACATTGCCGGACGGCAGCATATTCAAAGGAAAAGAGACAGATCAGAAGATTTCCGAGATTATCGGATTGGATGCAGACCAGTTTACGCAGATTTCCATGATTGCACAGGAGAATTTCTCAAGCTTTGCTGGCTGAGTCCAGGGAACGGAAAAAGATATTTTCCAGAATATTTCAGACGCGGTTTTACTACAGGATACAGGAAGAACTGAAAAAAAACAGGCTGTACAGTTATATGTGAAGCTGGAACAAAATCTTCAGGAAATGAAACTTGAGATGGCCAGAGTGGAATATCCGTCATATAAGAAGGATGGAGGTGTGTGGCCGGAAGAAGTTCAGCTGGAAAAAAATGTACAGAAGAAAATGAACTTATAAAGCAGTGGAAGGTGATTGCCGGGCAGGATATTCGGACAGAGAACGTATATCCGTGATTTTTGAAAGAGATCATTGATCAGGGAAACCGGTGCGAAAAAAAGTATGCAAAAAGAATCTTCCCGGGCGCAGATGGTACTGGAAGATAAGAACCGACTGCTGAAGGAAAGCAGAACTGCTGAATCAGCTCTTTGATTCGTATGAACGGGTATTGAGCCGACTGGAAGAAAAAATGCCGGAAAAAGCGAAATATGAGTTTTTAACAGGACGGATACAAACAGGTAAAAAAGGCGGGACGTGTACTGCAAGAAGAAAAGGTATCTGAGGAAGAAAAGCGCCTGACAAAACTGGAAGTACAGGAACGTAGTCTTCAAAAGGAATTACAGGAATGCCGGAAGCAGCTACAGGAATTAACAGACAAACAGAAAGAAGCTGGCCGGGGAAAAAGACGGAAAAAGAGACAGTGCTTACAGAAAAAAAGGTGCGGATACAGGATGCAATTTTACAGTATCAAGGTATGAATGCAAAAAAAAGAAGAATTAGATAAAATTACAAAAAAAGAAATAAAAACTATCTTAATCAATCGGAAACCATACTACAGAAGAAAAAGAAATCCTGCAAAAACAATCGAAAAGAAATATTAACATTTCTAAAGAAATATGAAAAGATAGAAACATGCATAAATGAATGCAGGAATCAAAAAAGAACATATAGAAGAACAGATACGCCATTACGAAGATCTTGACCATCAGGAAGAGAGAAAAGAAGAATTAAAAAGAAGACTGCGAAAAGAGCAAAGAAGGAAGCAGACAGGGAGCAGAAGAATTATGAAAAATGCCTGGGCGGAATATGAAAATGAAGTATCACAAGTTCCTGAATGAACAGGCGGGGATTTTGCTTTGAATCTGAAGATGGGCAGCCTTGTCCGGTCTGTGGTTCCAGAGAACATCCACAGATTGCAGCCTTGAGTGATGAGGCGCCGACGCAGGCGGAAGTGGAACTTGCAAAAGCTGAAAGGGATAAGAAAGAAAAAAATAAGAGATACAAAAAACAGAAGCATTCAGGAAATGTCTTTGCGGGATATCAGGGCAGCACAGGAAATCTGTCTGACACTTCGAAAGAATATAAAAGATGAGGTGGAAGATATAACTGGAATTGGCTGGAAAGAGAAGATACAAAAAGCCTGAAGCGTACGCTTATGGAAACGGAAAAAAAGATTGAAACAGCTGGAAGAAATTTTTGAAAGATGTAGAACGTTAAAAAAGAGAATCAGGAACAGATTGCGAACCAGATAGAAAAAATTGGAAGAAAAAGAACGAAAGACCAGCCAGAGTCTGACGGAATCAAAACTTATGTATACAAAGCTGGAGGCGGAGTATCAGGCAATGGAGGAGAAGCTTCCATACAAGACGATGGAAGAAGCCGAAGAACATCTGAGAGAGATAACAGGAAAACTTGAGTTGGTCAGAAATAATTACGAGACGGTAACAAGATGTCTTACGGAAAAAGCAGAATAAAGAAAAGGAACTGGAAGGACAACAGAAGACCGTATCAGCATCTGTCGTGCAATCACAGGAAGAAGTACAGAAAAAGATACGTTCCTATAAACAGATTATAAAAAGAGCAGGGATTTGAGGACGAAGAAAGCTACCATAGTCAATGTATGACTGAGAGAGAACTGGAAGAAGCAGAACAATGGATAGAGGCATATCAGAAAGAATTGCAGGAACTGGAAGCGAACAGGACATTGCTTGAGCAACAGTTAGAGGGAAAAAAAAGAAAAGATACGGAACAGATTGCGCGGGAGATAAAAAGAGGCATCCGGAGAGCTGGAAGAAATCCGTAAGGAATATATGAAACTTCATAATACCAATGAAAGAAACCGTGAGATAAGAGACAATCTGAAACGTAATTTTGAAAAGAACAGTGGACTTCAGAAGCAGTATGAGATTGTTGGAAATCTGAGTAAGACAGCAAATGGGAATCTGAGCGGAAGTGCCAAGAACTTGATTTTGAGACCTATATTCAGAGGCAGTATTTCCGTCAGATCATACGTGCTGCGAATAAGAGACTGGTTCGTATGACGTCAGGAGAGTTTATTCTGCAATGCAGAGATGTAGAAAAACTGGGTAGCCAGGGACAGGCCGGACTGGATCTGGATGTGTATCATATGGCAACAGATACGATCAGAGATGTAAAAACATTATCGGGAGGAGAGTCTTTTATGGCAGCGCTGTCTATGGCATTGGGACTTTCAGATATTGTCCAGAATACAGCAGGTGCAATCCATCTGGATACAATGTTTATTGATGAAGGATTCGGATCTTTGGATGATGTATCGAGAGATCAGGCAATTCGTGTACTGAATGATCTTGCGGATAAAGACAGACTGATTGGAATTATTTCTCATGTAAATGAACTGAAGGAGCAGATAGATCATAAACTTGTGGTGAAAAGAACGAAAAGGGAAGTTCTGTAAGCTGGTCTTTATAAGAGAAATATAAGGTATAAGATCAGAAATACAGAGAAGCTGTCATTTTCTCTATAGTATATGCAGATAAAAAAAAAATCTGTTGCAATATATAAACATGCAACAGATTTTTTTATATCATATTATTTATGGTCGTTCTGATATTTCAAAGCGGCTTCAATAAAATCCTCTGAACAATGGATGCGGTCTGTTCGGTCTTGATTTTAATTCCGGATGAGCCTGAGTGGCAACAAACCAAGGATGCTCAGGAATCTCGATCATTTCCACGATTCTTCCGTCTGGTGAAAGTCCGGAAAGCTTCATGCCGTGAAAGTTAGTGCATCACGATAATCGTTGTTTACTTCATAACGATGACGATGACGTTCGCTGATCTGCTTTTGTTCCATACATTTCGTAAGCTTTTTGATGTCTTATCAAGAACACAGGATAAGCTCCCAGTCTTAAAGTACCACCAATATCTTCGATACCAATCTGATCAGACATGATATGGATAACCGGATGAGTAGTATCTGGATTGAGTTCTACGCTGTGTGCATCATGATATCCGACAACGTCTCTTGCAAATTCAACAATTGAAAGCTGCATGCCAAGGCAAAGACCTAAGAACGGAACATTGTGTGTCTTGCATATTTGATGGCTTCGAGTCTTACCGTCGATACCACGGTACCGAATCCTCCCGGCACGAGGATACCACTTACATCACCGAGTAATTCATCTACATTATCGGCAGTAACAGTTTCGGAATCGATCCATTTGATATTTACAGTAGCACGGCTGAAGATTCCACCATGTTTTAAGGCTTCTACCACGCTGATGTAAGCGTCATGAAGTTGGATATATTTACCAACCAGAGCAATCTGTGACTTCTGTGTTTGGATTCTTAAGCAGTTCAACCATCTCTGTCCAGTCTTTTAAGATCTGGTTCCGACAATCAAGGTGCAGACATTCACATACGACACCAGGTTCTCTTTTTCCATTGCCAGAGGTGCTTCGTAGAGATATTCTACATCCAGGTTCTGCAAGTACATGGTTAGCCAGGTACATTACAGAATAATGCAATCTTTGTCCTTGATTCCCTGACCGAGCGGATGCTCAGAACGACATACCAGGATATCTGGCTGAATTCCCATTCCCTGCAAGTTCTTTCACGCTGGCCTGAGTAGGTTTAGTTTTCATTTCCTGGGAAGCTTTTCAGATATGGAATCAGTGTAACATGGATCAGGATAACATTGTCATGTCCTTTTTCATGCTGGAACTGACGAATGGCTTTCCAGGAAGGCTGGCTTTCGATGTCACCAACAGTTCCTCCGATTTCAATGATGGCAATTTCCGTATTCTCAGCAGCAGGATTAGGCGATAAAAGCGAGATTTTATTTCGTTAGTGATATGAGGAATAACCTGAACCGTTCCTCCGCCGAAATCTCCGCGGCGTTCTTTCTGAAGAACAGACCAGTAAACTTTACCGGTTGTAACATTTGAATTTTTTGTAAGACTTTCATCTATAAATCTTTCATAATGTCCAAGGTCAAGATCTGTTTCTGCACCATCATCTGTTACGAATACTTCACCGTGCTGTATTGGATTCATAGTACCTGGGTCAATGTTGATATACGGGGTCAAATTTCTGCATTGTGACTGTGTAACCACGGGCTTTCAACAGACGTCCGAGGGACGCCCATGTAATTCCTACCTAATCCGGATACTACACCGCCTGTAACGAATACGTATTTTACTGCCATAACTTCCCTCCTTAAGTCAAAAATAGTTTCTCTGTTATAAAGTGTTCAAAAAAAATACTTTAAGATTATACACCTTTGTTATTAAAAAATACAGAGTTTTTTCATATTTTGCTTCAAAAAGTTGCCTGAATAGACAGACGCTTGAACTGTTTGATGTCTACAGACCCCGGCATGACAGATACATGAACCTGACAGCCTTTTAATTTTGGGGAAGCTGATCCATTGCAAGTCTGGCGTCTTTGCTGGTTGCGGCACTTACGGAGAGTGCAATGAGGACTTCATCGGTATGCAGACGTGGATTACGGCCGCCCAGATACTGGTCTTCAGACTTTGGATTGGTTCGATCGCCTGTGGTGAGATGATCTTAATCTCGTGTTCAATACCTGCAAGTTCTTTTAATGCATTTAACAGCAGGGCAGAGCATGCACCGAGAAGATCGGATGTCTTTCCAGTGACGATTGATCCATCCGGGGTTCCAGTGCTGCCGCAGGTCCGTTGGTCCGTTCGGCTTCTGTCAATGCTGCATCGACGACCGGTCTGTCATGAACCGTAATATTTGCCTGATTCATTAACATTTCTAATTTATCAGTCTCTTCTTCAGAGCATGCACCAAGCAAGAGTCTTCTTCTGGATGCATAGTATCTGCGGATAATCTCCTGACGGGAAGCTTCCTGACATGCATCGTCGTCGCAGATACAGTTTCCGGCCATATTCACTCCCATATCGGTTGGAGATTTGTAAGGGCTTTCTCCGTAAATGCGTTGGAAAATGGCATTTAATACAGGAAAATCTCTACATCACGGTTATAGTTAACCGTTGTCTCGCCATAGGCTTCCAGGTGGAATGGATCGATCATATTAATATCATTCAGGTCGGCCGTAGCTGCCTCGTAAGCGAGGTTAACCGGATGCTTCAACGGGATATTCCAGATTGGGAATGTTTCGAATTTGGCGTATCCGGCTTTGTATTCCGTGTTTGTGTTCGTGATATAACTGGGACAGGCAGACTGCCATTTTACCGCTTCCAGGTCCTAGGTGCAGTTACAACGACCAGCGGACGGCTTGTCTTGATATAATCATTTTTTCCATATCCGTCGTCACTTACGATAAAAGGTACATTTGTCGGATATCCGGGAATCAGGTAGTGACGGTACACTTTGATGCCAAGCTTTTCCAGACGGTTTTTGAATAATTCAGCACTTTCCTGAGCGTTATATTTGGTAATAACAACGCTTCCGACATAAAGCCCCAGCCCCTGATAAATCTGCATCAGGCGGAGTACATCGGAATCATACGTGATACCAAGGTCACCACGGATCTTATTCTTTTCAATATCTTCAGCGCTGATGACGATGACGATTTCGGCCTGATCAGAAAGTTCTCTTAACATGCAAAGCTTGCTGTCTGGCTGGAATCCCGGGAAGAACTCTGGAAGCATGATAATCATCATAAAGTTTGCCTCCGAATTCCAGATACAGTTTGTTATCAAATTGTCCGATACGTTCACGGATATGTTCAGACTGCATCTTCAGGTATTTTTCATTATCGAATCCAATTTTCATAAGTATATGCCCTCGTTTAAAATTTATTTGATTTTTTGATGCGGTAAAAACTGCTGTATGCAGATCTGCCGTCATACTTTGTATAAAAATGAAAAGAAAAATGCGCCGGAAGCGGCATAAGCACATTTTTCATTTCAAGTATACTACAACACATAGGAAGTTTACAATCTTTTCATAATGTTTTTATTGATTTCTAACATAGTGGTCTTTATAATAATTAGTTATACAGGAGGATTAAAATGGACAACCAGAATAATAAGAATAACAAGAATAATAAACAGGGTATATCGTTTATTTTACTGGTCACAGTTATTACATCGATCCTGGTGATCGCACTGTTCCAGTTTCAGGGAATGACCTCTGCAAAAGAGATTACCTATAATAAATTTCTGAAAATGGTAGATGACGGAGAAGGTCAGAAAAGTACAGATCCAGAGTGACAAAATCATGATTGTTACAAAAAAGGACAAGGACAGCGGGGTTGCACAGGAATATTACACAGGAGTGGTGAATGACGATGACCTGACAAAGCGTCTGGAGAAGGCAGGCGTGGAGTTTAAGCAGGAGATTTCCGGATACTACATCGGCAGTAGCGATGAACGTGATCTTAACATTCCTGCCAATTGCATTCTTTGTCGGAATGATCATCTGGATGACAAAGCGTATGTCAAAGGGTGGCGGCATGATGGGCGTTGGCAAGAGCAATGCCAAGATGTATGTGGAAAAAGCAGACCGGAGTTACATTTAAAGATGTAGCCGGACAGGATGAAGCGAAAGAATCCTTTACAGGAAGTGGTAGATTTTCTCCATAATCCGGAAAAATATACGAGTGTCGGTGCAAAGCTTCCGAAGGGAGCACTGTTGGTCGGCCCTCCGGGAACAGGTAAGACGCTTTTTGGCGAAAAAGCAGTAGCAGGAGAAGCAAAGGTGCCGTTCTTTTCATTGAGTGGTTCGGCATTTGTGGAAATGTTTGTCGGTGTCGGTGCATCAAGAGTTCGTGATCTGTTTAAGCAGGCACAGTCTATGGCACCTTGTATCATTTTCATCGCGACGAGATTGATGCGATCGGTAAAAGCCGAGACAATCAGATGGGTGGCAATGATGAGCGTGAGCAGACACTGAATCAGCTGCTGGCAGAGATGGATGGATTTGAAAGTAATAAAGGTCTTCTGCTTTTGGCTGCAACTAACCGTCCGGAGATTTTGGATCCTGCATTATTAAGACCGGGACGTTTTGACAGACGTATCATTGTTGAAAAACCAGATCTGAAAGGACGTGTAGAAGTCCTGAAGGTTCATTCTAAAGACGTGAAGATGGATGAGACGGTCAATCTGGAGGAAATCGCACTTGCAACTTCCGGAGCAGTTGGTTCTGATCTTGCAAATATGATCAATGAAGCGGCAATTAATGCTGTAAAGACATGGAAGAAATGCAGTATGTCAGTCTGATTTATTTGAAGCGGTAGAAGTGGTACTTGTAGGTAAGAAAAGAAAGACCGTATCATGAGCAAGGAAGAACGAAGGATTGTTTCTTACCATGAAGTCGGACATGCACTTGTAAGTGCATTGCAGAAAGATGCGGAGCCGGTACAGAAGATTACAATCGTTCCACGTACAATGGGAGCACTCGGTTATGTAATGCAGACACCGGAGGAAGAAAAATTCCTGAATACCAAAAAAAGAACTTCAGGCAATGTTAGTCGGACTGCTTGCAGGACGTGCGGCAGAAGAAGTAGTGTTTGATACGGTTACAACAGGAGCTTCTAATGATATTGAGAAAGCAACAAGCGTAGCAAGAGCGATGATCACACAGTATGGTATGAGCGAGAAATTCGGATTGATCGGTCTGGAATCTATTCAGAACCGTTATCTGGACGGACGCCCGGTCAGCAACTGTGGACAGCAGACAGCATCAGAGATTGACGAAGAAGTTATGAAGATGTTGAAAGATGCTTACGAAGAGGCAAAACAGCTTCTGAGAAATCACAGACAGGCGCTGGATAAAATTGCCGCATTCCTGATTGAAAAGAGACAATTACCGGAAAAGAATTTATGGAGATTTTCCATGAAGTAGAAGGAATTGATCCGGATGCACCGAAGAAGGAAGAAGCAAGAATCGGTATGAATCCGGTAGAGGGTGAAGGATTTGTGATGAAGCCGGCAGATGATATAGATGATGCGCATAACGAAGATGTACAGGAAAAATCAGAAAAGACAGAAGAAAAAACTGTCGGAACAGCAACTGAATCTGTTCATGAAGAATAGAATTCTATAAAGAACAAAAGATATGAAGTATGGCAAGACCGGCTTCATATCTTTTTCTTTTCAATTATATTTGTCTGGTATATAATAGGCAGGATAAGATTATTCTGGAGGAGATATAACATGAAAGGAAGATTGTTCGGAGTCGGAGTTGGTCCAGGTGATCCGGAACTTATGACGTATAAGGCTGTTCGTACGATAGAAAAAAATGTCCGGTAATAGCAGTGCCTGCGAAGGGCAGGGAACATGCGGTCAGTTACAGAATTGCGGCAGGAATGGTAGATAATATGGAAGAAAAAAATATCTGGATCTGGATACGCCGATGACAAAGGACAGACAGATTCTGAATCAGAATTATGAGAAAGCTCGCCAAAAGGATCATAGAGGAACTGGAAAAAGGAAAAGATGTAGCATATCTGACATTGGGAGATCCAACGATTTATTCGACTTATATGTATATTCAACGTATTATAAAGGAAAAAGGATATGAAACATCAATTATAAACGGGATTCCATCATTTTGCGCAGTGCATCAAAACTGAATGAAAGTCTGGCAGACAGAGCAGATGAGCTTCATGTGATTCCATCCAGCTATGATATAAGGAACGCATTGAGATATCCGGGAACGAAGGTCCTGATGAAGTCTGCTTCCAGATTAGCGGAGGTAAGGGAAATCCTGGAAGAAAAAAATGAATGGATGTAAAGATGATAGAAAATTGTGGGATGGCAGACGAACAGATATATGAACGGTTGGAAGATATACCAGAGCATGCCAGCTATTATTCGCTTCTGATTGTAAAAAGAATCTGTGTAACATTCATAAGCAACGGTAAGAAAATAGTAAAAAAGAAAATGTACAGGTGACATATATGGAAAATTTTAATATACAGGAAGAACTGGAAGAAGCGCCAGGAAAACCAGGTGTATATCTTATGCACGATGAAAAAGATGCGATCATTTATGTCGGAAAAGCAATCAGTCTTAAAAACCGTGTCCGACAGTATTTTCAGAGCAGCAGGAATAAGGGAGCCAAGATAGAACAGATGGTGACACATATTTCCAGGTTCGAATATATTGTGACGGATTCCGAGCTGGAAGCGCTTGTTCTGGAATGCAATCTGATCAAAGAACACAGACCAAAATACAATACGATGCTGATGGATGATAAAACGTATCCATTTATAAAAGTAACTGTAAATGAACCTTTCCGCGTGTAATGATGGCAAGGCGGATGAAGAAAGATAAGGCAAAAATATTTTTGGTCCGTATACCAGTGCCGGTGCAGTAAAAGATACTATTGAACTGATACGAAAGCTTTATCATATTCGAAGCTGCAATCGTTCACTCCCAAAAAGATATCGGAAAAGAACGTCCGTGTCTCAATTATCATATCCATCAGTGTTATGCGCCGTGTCAGAGCTACATTTCCAGAGAAGAGTACAGGAAATCTATTGATGAAGTAGTAAGATTCCTGAATGGAAATTATGATCCGATATTAAAGAACTGGAAGAAAAGATGCTGGATGCATCCGAAAATCTGGAATTCGAGAAAGCAATAGAATACAGGGAACTTCTTGCAAAGCGTTCAGAAAGATCGCTCAGAAACAGAAGATTACAGATACAGCAGGGGACGACAGGGATATTATTGCAATGGCTTCGGAAGGTGAGGACGCGGTTGTACAAGTCTTTTTTATCAGGGGAGGAAGGTTGATCGGACGGGATCATTTTTATCTGAAGATTGCGGAAAATGATACAAAAAGCGAAATCCTGTCAAGCTTTATCAAGCCAATTTTATGCAGGAACACCATATCCCGGCCGAGTTAATGTTGCCGGAAGAGATTGAAGACCAGGAGATTATAGGGAGTGGCTGACGACCAGAAGGGAACATAAAGTACGGCTTCGTATACCGAAGAAAGGGACAAAAGAAAAGCTGGTAGAGCTGGCGCAGAAGAATGCACAGATGGTATTAAAGAATGACAAAGAACGTCTGAAGCGTGAAGAAGGAAGAACGATCCGGAGCGGTGAAGGAACTGGAAAAAAATACTGGGACTTACCGGAATTATACGTATGGAGGCTTATGATATCTCTAAAAAAACGGTTTGATTCGGTTGGTTCTATGGTCGTTTATGAGCATGGAAAGCCAAAGCGTAATGATTATCGCAAAATTTAAGATAAAAGTGTACAGGGACCGGATGACTACGCAAGTATGAATGAGGTGTTGACCCGAAGATTCGAGCATGGATTAAGGGAACGACAGGATGAAAGTGAGACAGGCGGATTTCAGGCATTCCCGGATCTGATCATGATGGACGGAGGCCGGGGACAGGTGAATATTGCATTGGAGGTCCTGGAGAAGCTGAATCTGCACATTCCTGTGTGTGGGAATGGTAAAAGACGATAATCACAGAACCAGAGGATTGTATTTCAATAATGTAGAATTACCGATTGACCGTAATTCGGAATGTTTTCGCCCTGATCACCAGAATACAGGATGAGGCGCATCGGTTCGCAATCACATTCCACAGACAGTTAAGAAGTAAAGGACAGGTACATTCGATACTGGATGATATTCCGGGAGTGGGACCTGCAAGAAGAAAAAAGACCTGATGCGGAGCTTTGAAAATATTGAAGCAATCCGGAATGCAACAGTGGATGATCTGAAAGAGCTGCCGTCCATGAATGAAAAAATCTGCGCAGGAAGTGTATAAATTTTTTCACCAGGATACTTAAGTATGGTATAATATGGCTATCAGATTTTTTAATACGTGTGAGGTAAAAGAATATGG